>Ga0325401_1000611_pt1 | contig 26899 bp, 14 predicted proteins | sample PopdelMetagenome_FD_205666 | JGI IMG/M metagenome (GOLD analysis project Ga0325401, IMG submission 205666) | Populus deltoides microbial communities from Bellville, Georgia, United States - Xylem-PdKOR-R2 | ecosystem: Host-associated > Plants > Phyllosphere > Stem > Wood/Secondary xylem | place...
CAATCTAGCAGTTCCTGTCGCAGAATCAGGATCATACCAATAGCACAATATATATGCTCTGTTTCCAGCAATTTACGTTACACTTTATCTTGACATACACTTTGTCAAGGAATCTTTGCAACATTATGGTTATCTTTTGGTGATTAAAATATTTAAAGTTCAGAGAAATTAATTTATCTGCGATTTATTGGGAAAGATGATTTAATTGTGAAATAAACAATGCGACTGAAGTTATCCAAACTTGAAATAAAAACAAACTATTTTTGTATCACCGAAAACCAATTCGGACTTAATCACATTCAAGAAATTTTGTTTTTTAATTAAATTAATATAAGGATGTATCATGAAGATCATTCGAAAAAGAACTAAATTTTGATTGATATGAAGCAATCCTGAGGGTTATTTAATTTTTTTTAAAAGGCTACTACTGTTCGTGGGCTTTCGTCTATTTTTGGGTTTCTTTGACGAAACTAATGGGCCTGCGGAATAATAATCATCAAGGAAAAAAATCACAGACCAAACGGTTATAATTTCTCTCCTCGTTTTAGTTTTAAGAAAACACTGCGCGCTTTTTTGCTCCTCTTGTAATAAAACCTGCTCACCATCAACCACCGCCACAACCACCGCCACAACCACCACCATGGAGGCGGCGGCGACAACTGGCGACTGGGACTATCCATTCAGAAGAAGTAAAAGCAATGACGTCGTAAATGATGAAGAAACTTTCTACACTTGTACTTCTTTGGCAAAATTACAATGCACGTAGTTAATTACCTAACTGGTCCAATTCACATTTTCTTTTCAAAACTTGGTTGATTGTTGATTTGAATTATGGTTTTGATAGATAAATATTGAATCTTTTTTTGTGGGAGTGAAGTCTCAAGGCAAAATCGAAGAAAGAGATTGGAATGGCAGAAGTCATTGCAAAGAAAGGCAAATGGTGTTTGGGTGCGTATGAAAAAAAAAATCAGGAATTCACAAAACTTAAAATTATAGTTAAATTGTATAAAGAATTATGATTTAATAAACTTTGAATGTCAATAATTGTTAACAACAATAACCATAGAGATTAAATAATAAGCTAAGCAAAACTACTAATAATTCTTAATTTGATTCTCAAAAAGATACTTTGCCTTCATAATTTGATCATAGTCTGGATGTTGGACTTGGAAGGAGTATTTATTAGTTTATAATTAGGAAGAAAAAATAAATCTCTCAATAATTATCACATATAGAACCAAGACACAACAGGTGACCTACTTCGTATAACTAGGTCGTCATGATCTGTTGAACCCTTCTCCACCTGGAAGAAGCTCCATCATCCAGCCTAATTACAACTTCACCATCCTCTCATATGAGATATTCATGTATTTTTTAATTATAGCACACTTATCAACTCAGTCAAGGAACGCCCAGAAAATCATCAAAGATTGGTTGAGGAGAATTAAATATGTAAAATTAAAAAAATTGACAGTGTATTTTCTACTAATGAATGCTCTATTGACAAAGAAAATTCAATTTGAGAAGAAAAATTCAAAATCGAATGTTTAAGTGATCAATTAAAATTTTTCAAAGTTTAATTGAATTTATTGAGGGTTTAATTGCAAGAAATATTATTTTTTTAGTCAATTTAGGCTTTAATTGGAAGAAGTTAAAGTCTGGGGTCGAATTGAAATTTTTAAGAGTTAATTTGGTCAAATCAAGGGCTTAATTGCATAAATATAGAAATTTGATGGGAAATTAGAGACGTGGTTGAAGAAATACAAAACTAAGGATCAAACTGGAAAAAAAAATGTGAATGTAAGGGCTGAAATTAACCAAACCAAAGGCTAAATTAAAGAAATTAGAAGTTGTTTGGTCATTTGAGAGTTAAAATGCACAAATTCAGAACCAATGATCAAAATGAAAAAGACGACCAACTTAAAGGCTGACAGTTGAGTTTGTCGGTGGTGAAATTGTAAGAAATTAAAAGTTTAAAGGCAATTAGAGGAGCAATTAAAAGAAATTAGAAGAACAGAGACTTAATTGAAATTTGCAAATCCTAAATTAAAATCCATAATCTCACCTAAACGACGTGCCTTTCAAACTTAAAGAAGAGAAGATGAGCGACACAGTGTTTAGTCGACTAGACCTTTGTTTTCGACTGTTTTGGCTAATCGGGTTTGCAACTTCAAACAAATAAATATGGACTTACAGATCTCTAAATTGAGCAAGGTTGGATTCAAATGAAAGATATGCATCTCCTCTACCAAATTAAGGTGGTCACAGAGGATGATGACGTCAAAATGCTCCAATGAAGCCTCAAAAATAGACAACTCAGTCATCTAAAGGTGAAACTCAATTGTGTAAAAAACTAGTTTTTTGATGTTTTGATACTTGTTTATTATTGTTTTAAGTTTGTTTTTGATATATAATATTATTTTAGTTTGTTTTTTTGACCTAGCTTATGCATGTTAATACAAGGGTGTTTTCCTTGGCTTTTCTATGCATGTTCATGCACAAAATAGGTTCAAAAAACTAATTTTGAATCCATGTTGCATGAGCATAGAGGTTGTGTTAAGTTATTGTTGTTTCGGGATTTAGTATCTTAAACTTGATTTTAGTATTTTGATATTTTTTGCTAGTGTTTTTTTATTCAAATATGTTGTGTATGTTAGTGTAACCTGTTGGGATAAATAAAACATATTTTAGAAGCTAAAAATATTAGTTTTGAAGGTTTGATAGCGGCTTCATTTTGGGCATGTTTGTTGGGTTTGTTGGCTAGGCAATGTTCTTCGTGCTCTTGTGAAGAACATTGCCTTAGTTACATGATTTGAACCAATCTTGGTCCATTTCTTTGTCCAGAATTATTCATTGGACTTGATTAGTCAATAATTAATGGTTCATTCACATCAATAACATGATTTAATAAGTTTAAATTCTAACATTTGGTTTCGGTACCGAAATCTATTTTTGGCTAAATCATGTTGATTCATTAGAAATTGAAGTCAATCGATAACATGTTCTAGCCTTTGAATTAATTTTGACCAAACCATGATAGAGATCTACTTTGATTCTTCTATTAGTGGTATCATACCAATATCATTTAAATAAAAATACTTTATTTTGCACGCTATGATACTGCAATGCAATTACCTTTTTTAATTTCCCATAATAGTTAACTTCAAACTTATTAGAAGTCAATCCCTTAACACAAAGCCTATTGTTATGTGTCTTTTTACCTTGCCTATATTCTTTTGTATGAAACATGTGTTCATTGCTAAAATATCCGTTGTAGCACTTCATTTTTCTTTCAGGATCTGGACTTAGAAAAGACAAAGTAACACTATCATTGCCTCTTAATTTATAAACCTGGTACATGAAGTACAACCATGAACAGTTAACAAGAAATGTATAATGAAATTAAATATCCCTATAGATAATAATAATTAAACAGTACTATAAATCACGTGAAAAATTATTTATCTTCTAATCGAAAGATTTATGATTCAGTCAGTTGTGAGTTTTGAAACAATAAATATTAACGATGTTGTCTATAAGATATTCAATAATATATCGGTTTATGATATTATAAGAAATAAATTATTCATTAATTATAGAGTTTAAACAATATACTTGTTGAATAAAATATCTCAGTTCATCATAGTTCAGTTCATCGTAGTTAAATAACGTGTTTGTCTAAATTTTATTTCAAATAAATATTTTTCCCAAACAGTAAAACTCTTTCTTTTCTCCCTTCCTATGCCGGCGGTGTCACCGATGGAGACCTGAAAAACAAAAGACACACAAGAAGTTTTGGTTTCCTTTTTTGTTCTCATTAGGGGATCTTTTTTTCCAGCCCTCTCTTAGCCTATTAATGGTGTTCGCTATAGTCAATGGCTAATGGAGAGGTATGTTGGCCGACGATTGAGGTTGAAAGGGGCAGGGTTTATTGGTCGTGAACTGGAGTTGCTTGGCGGCACATGACTGGGCTACTGTGGAAGCTATTTTTGTCGAGATAAAAGGTGTCTTTTCATGAGTTGAAGCTGTAACCGGTGGTGGAAGAGGCTGGGGTGATTTGGTAAATGGGGGTTGGCTTTTTATGGTGGCTAAGGCTATTGTGGCTCACGGTATAAAGTTGTTGGTTTTGTGTGTTTAGTTATCGGTGGGTCTTGAGAGGAGACGACCGGTTAGCGGCTAAATTAAGGTTTTGTTGATGAAGGTGTTGGTTAGGCTACTGGTGGGTTGCCCATGGGCTGTTGGAAGCTAGTTGAAGGAGATGAAGAAGCCGACATGGTGGAGGGGGGTTTCGACTCCAAAAAGTGGGTGGCGGCTAGTGTATAGAAAATAGATTAAGGATTTTTTTAATGGCTCTCCTTCTTTCTTTTTTTTTTTTAATATAATCATATATTTATAAATAAATAAATTTGTTATTTTTAATGGTTTGTTCTCCAAGCAAACTTGGTAATCAAGCAACTTGAAAAATAATTTATTCTCTCAACATTTTTTTTATTTTTAATCCCTTTTTTCATTTTGATTTTTTCTTTTATATATATATTTATATATATATATATAATGTCAACATCAACAGCAAACGAGATTTTTTTAATCCCTTTTTTCATTTTGTTTTCAAATTTGTTTTCAAAATAAAGTTAAAAATTAAATAGCAACATCAACAGCAAACGAGATACGTTGCATCCGAAGTTTTTTAGTACATAAAGTATAATAAATATCAATTTACAAAAGTTGAGGTGGTCAAGCTAAGAAAATATGGTTAATTTATGTAAAATTAAGGTTTCTTGGGATGTCATCGTTTTTTTAAACCAAAACGTATGAGATGAAGCAAGCAGCGCGGCAATGGCCACTTAAGTTTGTCTTTGCTATTGTGTTTGTTGTTTTTCTTATTATAAATGATTTTTATATATAAAATAGATAAAAATTAAGTTTTATAAATAAAAATTAAGTTTTATATATATATATATAGTAGGAGTACGAAGCTTTGAGACGTAATCTCAGAAGAAGTCTTCAGAAACAATTATTTTTAATAGTGTACGCAAGTGGTGGGCGGGTCATATGCATGTGTGTGTTGATCTTACGCTATATATTGAATTTTTTTCCCCAATAATTTTGTTTGATGTGTAATATTCATTGAAACTAGATTAATTAATTATGAGCTTGCTAGATTCTGTAGTAGATTAGTCGTTAAATTAGTTCTCAATTAGAACTTTTCGACTCTTTTCCTTCCTGGCAAATTATTTGTTCCATAACGCTTGTGTCATCAAGAGGACGAATATCCTTCTTTGTTGCAATTAATTAGGAGGGAAACACTTTCCCTTGTCCTTAATTTTCTCAGGGGCACAGGCATTGCTTTCTATGACCGTACTTGTATTTGGTTGATTTTTTTCTACAACAAGAACCAAATTCCATGATAAACCGGCCACATTAGGGTAATCTAGTCATGGTAAAATAATTTTTTATATTTTCTCTTTCTTTGTCTAGTTAATAAGAAAAATTCCACTATGAGTTAAAATGTATTATGATAGCTGTTGTGGTTGTAGTTTGAAAAAAAATTATTTTATAAAAAGTATTTTTAGTTAAGGTTGATTTGGAAAAATATATGTTTTGTTTAACTGTGGTTGAAATTAAAGTTGAACAAAAAGTAATTTAATGTGTTTAGTTAAAAAAATGCTTTTCAAATTGAGGTTACAAAATAATTAATATATATATATATATATATATATATATATATTGATGAGTTTTAATTTAAATATTGTAGATTTAACTACTGTTATTACATCATGAAATAAATAATATTGATATCAAATATTTTTTATTATTCTATTAAACTATGTGCAATTTAATCATGTACGAAATCTATCCAACAAGGACTATATTTTTCATGGTTTATTAAGCGTGCAACAATATCAGGTAAAAATATCATTAAGAACAAAATTAGGATTGCGATCAAATTCTACAAATACTGTGTCGTCAAACGATCTCCTTCTAATTTTTCGAATAACACACAATTAAAAAAATAAAAATTGAATTTTTTTAACCGAGTCGGACCCGGTTTAATATATTTAGCTTTGGACTGGACTCGGTCGGTCCGGAACAGTAACAAGAACAGTGGAGAGTGACTCCACTGTTCACGTGAACAATGAAGTCACCCTTCATTGCATTCCACATATTTGCAAAAAACAACTCTCTACTGCTTTCTGTAAACCTGCAGTTTTAACTCATTTTAGCCGACTCCACATGAATAATAAATCATGGTTTTTTTATTACCAAACGTTTAAGGTTGCGGTTTGCTTTAAAAACAACAGTAGCTGTGTAAACAAACACGCCTAAACATGGAAACATCCAATCCAACATTTAAGTAGTGTCTTTTGATTCAATTTAATTGAAAGATCCTATCAACTTTAATTCCAACATAAATATGATGGAATCGCTCAAACTATTCTTAGTGAATGTATAATCACTCATAGACGATGGGTGAATAGGTTAATCTATATAAAACAGTCAGCATTTTTTTCTCCTCCTTTATAAGCAAAAACAGTAGAATATAAATATTTCATGACAATCCAACGAGTACAAGGACAACATTTCATGGACTTACCTGCCTTCATTTTATTGTAATTCAGATTTGATAGCCATGATAATTTCACATGATGATGACTAAAACAGGGTTAATTGAATTTAATTAATTACCTAGTGATATGAGCAATGAAGGATTCCATCTCCATACGAGAAACTCCACCTTCAGCCACGGATCCTCGCACGGACTCCCCCATTTCTGCTGCTCTCTTTCTCATCTCATCACCTTCTGTTGATGCCATTAGCCTATTCACAGCACTTCCAACAATCTTAGATGTTACAATCTCATCTCGTCGAGCCCAATCCTTAACGACAATTCCAATCTTGAGGACTTCTGTTATTAGAACTGTGTTTCTTGGTTGATCCGAGTGCATAGGCCAAGCCGCAATTGGCACTCCCATGCTAATGCTTTCCATGCAAGAATTCCATCCACAATGACTCATAAACCCTCCTGTTGCCGGGTGAGCTAAAATCTCTAGTTGGGGTGCCCAGTCTCTCACCACTAGTCCTATCCCATCCACTGAATTCTCATACCCTTTTGGCAGTTCAGCTCTTCTCTCTTCTCCATTGAAAACATCTCCTTTATCACCATCTCTTAGAACCCATATGAACTTTTTCTTGCTTTCTCTCAACCCAATTGCCAGCTCCTTGATTTGTTCATCATCGAAGGTGGTCGTTGTCCCAAAAGACACGTAAATTACCGTGTTTTTTGCTTGTTTATCAAGCCACTCCAAGCAAAAATGCTGCTTTTTTGAGCTTTCTGATCTTTCTGGTATTGTCACAGGATTGAAAGGCCCTAGTGCCCAATGCTTAATGCCTTCCTTAATGGTTTCTTTCTCAAGAAAATCCAAATAAGCAGATTCTACCAATTTGCAAGTGTTGTAAACACAGCCAGTGTTAAACTTTTGGTACTTATTATAATGACAATCAACGAAATCCGCAAACTCATCAGTAAAACACCCTTCTAGAGAAGGAGTATCGCGTGGAAACAACTCATTTTCCTCTATAAGCTTCCCTTCTAGTTCCCATTCATACAAGGAAATAGCAAAAGCAGACACACTATGGAAAGTGTAAGACTCGGCATTCGAGAGGAAACGAGCTTCTTCAATCACAGTCCCCATTAAAGAGTCATGAATTACAATAACCTTTCTTGCTTTGCAAGAAAGTGCACGTAAAAGCATAGAAACAGGCTCGGTAAGTTGAGATGAGGCGTTGAAGACTGGTTGTAAGTGAGAAGGGAATTTGATTTTGGCTTTTGGATCGGGCGGGGGGCAATGAAAAGGAGGGATTTCGATATCATGGAAATGGATATTTGCAGCGGCGTTTGGGTCCCAACCGTGTACGCGCTGCTTGGCCTGACGATTGTGGGTGGTGGCGCCAACGTAGTGGACCGGGATGTTGTGGGATAGGATGAGCCTAGAGAGTTGGAGGAGCTGGTTAAGATGGCCTTGTGCTGGAAGGGGCACCATGACCACAACAACTTGTGCTTGTTTTGTGAGGTCATTTATGCCGTGGCTTGGTGGGTCTTGTTGGTTAGCCATAGGGTGGAAGATGTTTGAAATGGCTCTGGGTATAGATTTTATGTGTTTTCGTATGATGCTGTTGTGTTAGGGGATGGGCTTTTATATAGAGACTAGGGTGGTTGGGATTATGAGTAGAATATGAAATTGATAATGCTGTGTTTGTCGTCAATAAAAGTTGTCAAATTATTTGAGATTGATAACTAAGGGAGAAACGTGCTTTCGTGTATGAAAAATGAAAGTAGCAATAGCCTTATATGGAATTGGAAAATATATAGGAGAAAAACTGCATATATTCATTGTTTAGAAAACATTGTTCGCATTAACCTTTTCTTGTTTTTCATTTTTTTTACCTCTAGAAAGTTACCTATTTCATTAAATTAATCAGTCGCAATGTCCATCTACCGGCATCTAGCTATACAATGCTTGAAAAACAAGAAGACTGGACCGAAGACCAAGCAAACTAACAAACAAATGAAGTGGCATTTGCTCTACAATGTTCTTGTTTGATGATGTTGTCTCTTTGGAAAACAACACTATGCCCATATGTACTCGTTTTGAATAACGAGAAAGCTGCAGGCCTGGTCTAATAATCCATTCATGTAGCTATTAGAGCCGAATTGATGCAACCATTGAATGAGAGTGAATTGATGCTCCTCATCTTATGCAACGACACCAATTTGCTAATTCCTAACTTGAAGTCTTTCTTCTATTGTCTTAATCTCCTGTATTCACTGTAAATAAAACTAATCAAGTTTGACTTTTCTCTCTTCTTATAAAACAAACCAAAGCATATAGTGCTTTCACGTACCAAAATATCCTTTTAATCATAGTTTTGAAAAACCGCCCAGCCCAGCCCAGCGGGTCGACCTGGGGCTGGAATTGGGCCGAATTGAAGAAAAAATAGGAAAAATCATGACCCGGTGTGACCCGGCCCAGCCGGTGGGTTGACCCGGCAAAACCCGGTCAAAACCTGGTTGCAACTCGTTGACTTTTGTTTTTTTTACTAAAACGACGCCGTTTTGAATTTTTTTAGAAAAAGAGATTGACCCGGTCAAAACCCGGAACCCGGACCTTGGACCGGACCAGGTTTAAAAACTATGCTTTTAATAGTTAAAACATGTATCTTTGTTGGTTTCTTAATGTATATACTGATAAGATTTACTAAATATATTATGTCTATTGTTACATGCATTAAACTTCTTACAATCTTCTTGTAAAGAATGTTATCATCTTTCTTTCCTTCATAATCTTTATCTAGTTTCAAATCAAACTCAGTTAGTATATACTCTAAATTATAATTCTTTATTTGAAACTTATCTAAAATTTCTTAAACATATTTCTTTTGAGAAATAAAAATTATAGTAGTAGATTAAACCACTTCAAAGCTAAGAAAATAATATAACTTTCTTAAGATTAGACATATTGAACTTAGTCATTATGAACCTTTTAAAATTTCAAATATGGCTCTTTCATTCTAGTGTAAATTAAATCATTTATTTATAAACATACAAAAAGAATTTTTCCTCCGTTTTTAATTTTAATAAAAAAAATATAGTCATATGGACATTTTTTAAAAACTTCTTTTAAAAAAATAAGCTTTTATATGACTATATCAATCTTTTGGAGTTTGCTTCAACTTATATAGAGCTTTTTTAAAAACTTATATACCTTGTCCATCACCTAATTTCATATAATCAGAAGATTAATAAACAAATACTTGTTATTGTAGATCTTTGTGTAAAAAAGCTGATTTTATATCCAACTATAAGATAAATAATGAATTTTGAGCTACCAAAGCAACAATCAATCTAATTGTGTCATGTCTTATAATTTAAGCAAAAACTTCTTTGTAATTGATAATGTATGCTTGCATATAACCTTTGGTTATTAGGCATGATTTATACTTGTCGACTTTGTCATTTTCCTTTAACTTTATCTTGAACACTTATTTCATGTCAATAATCTTTTGTCTTTTTGGATGCTCCATTAACTTTTAAGTATTGTTTCTTTTGATGACATTAATGTCATTATCCATAGCCTTTTTACACTTTAATTATTTTACAACATCTTCAAAAACTACTAGATTACAATGTGAAAATATAACAAAATAAGTAAATAGTCTTCTTTTAACACGGTATGATATTAATTGTTAAAAAATAAGACACATATAAAGTATTTTAAACCTCCCTTCTCTTATTCATCATTAAATTATGCATACATGTCTCTTATATATATAAAGAGATTATAAGATAAAAATAAGATCAATCTAACCTAATCTAAATAAACAAGGATTCTAAACACAAATATGAACCTTTTTATATAGGAACCTTCTCATATTAGAATTTACTTATTGAGTAATGCTAATTTCACTAAAAAACCTTTCCATGATGACTATTAGAAAAATCCACCCATTAGACTTATTGAATCCACTCATCCTATTAAATAAGATATTTATCGATTTTTTTTTCTTGTATACAATTAGCACCTTTCTTTTTATTTTAACTCATTCAAACATGATTTAATATATAATACAATGACCATAAATTGGTTTCCCATAAGCCTTCCATTTGGTTACTTTACATTACTTACTTTTTAATCATAATTATTATACAATGAATGGTTAGTATCATGCGACAAAGAGATGAAGACAATTGGGATAAAGAAGACATGTCTTACTTGTCCTTTTCAATTTGATAGGATAAAAATTCACTCCAAAACTATCTTAGAAATATATTTATTTTTATATTTTTATCTTTGTTCCTTCAACCAAACATGTTTACATCACTTCTATCCTAAAACACTAAACAAAGGCAACCTTAAGTTCGTGGACCAAGTCAACTATTTTTTTTTTAATTAGATGTATAAACAAATAAAGAGCTTGAGGATGGTCTAATTTAACATAACTAATAAAAATTGTATGAGACCAACATATCAAACATTGATTTAGAAGGCACTAATTTAAATCATTGTTTGCTTTAGATGACATTAAATCATAAAGTGGATGCTTGATTTATAGAAATATTGATTATATTTTTAAAAGAAGAAAGAAAAAAGAAAGGAACAAGATATTGCTAATATGATTTTAATATTAGTCTCACAAGTTTTTTTAGTTAATTTTACATATTTTTAATTTTTTTCTTTTATTTTTATTAAAACATAAAAATTATAATTAAATTTTATTTTTTCTATAACTTAATATTTTAAATTAAAAAAATAATGAGAAAAAATGGTTAAAATTAACTTATGTTGATCAATTTTTTTTGAATTTTATAGAGGTTAATAAATATAAACAATTGGAGTGAATTTAAGTGTTATTTGTTTTTCTCTTCTTGATTACTAAGATTGAATGTATAATGTAATTAAAGAGATGCTTTTTTCTATGAATTAAAGCAGAAAAATGTTTTTGTACCATATTAATTCGGTTTGCTATGTTCTTATAAAGTTTTTTTGTTTATTATATCTTTTTACATATGTATGTGACTCTTCTTCATATCACTGGATTAAAAACTAAAGAAAACAAAGTATGGTTAGTTTTTACTTGTGGCACCTTTTTCTTTCAAATTTATCTCTATATTTTTTTTCTTTTTATTTCCTTTTTTCCCCTTTTCTTCTTCTCCTTATATTTCTCTTATCTCTCTTTTCTCTCTCTTCACCTTACATGACTACCAAATTCTTCGTAACTCTACAATCACTACACCCATACCAGCCAACCTTTCATTACTTCTCTTCAGCCTCATAATTTTTATTCCTTTAAACAAAGATAAGTTTGAAATGACATTTGTTGAAAGTATAAACTTAACTTGTTAAATGTGTAACCATTGCCAGAAGTCATCAAAACTCACTAGTAGCTCACCTATAAGAAGGAGACAACCACTAATATTGAAGAATGTAATAGTCATTAATGAAGGAGCTGAAGTAGGTACAATAATAGTTGAAATGAAAAAGAAAAAGTAATATAAGCAATGACATTTTTTAGTGTCTTTGTTTTCCTATAAATATGCATGTAATCCGAGTATTTAGATGTGAGGAGTGATCAAGAAAATAAAGAAGAGTTAAAGAGAAAGAGAGGTTGTGAGGGAGTTGTAATCTTATATGTGTTTAAAATAATTCTAAATTTAGTTTTTATTTATGTAAATTTTACTCTCTTGGAGGTGCACCACTAGTAACCTCAATAATCCATTCCATCCAATAGTGGTATCAAAACCTAAGAATAAAAAATAGAATGTGTTCTTGATTTTTACCTATAAATCAAAGTGTTCAAAAATATTTTTTGAATAAACCATTGAAAAGTACTCAAAGGAACAATCACAACAAATGAAATATCAACCCAAATGAAATTCAAACGAGCTTCCAAAAGCCTACCAAAGTTTTTTCAGAAAAAAATCATTGTCATTGGAGAAGACAACTAGTCCAAATTTTAAAAAATTACAACAAACTCTAAAAGTTTTATAAATTTTATAACAACCTCTAAAGTTTTTGAAATTTGTAAAACAACCCAAAACCTTTCATAAATTTTATAACAAACCCTAAAGTTTCTAAAATTTCAAAAGTAACCCTAAAATTTCTAAAAATTACAGAACAATTCTACCTAACAAAATAAACTCTTCTAGACTCATTGACAAAATCATTTTTTTTTCAAAACTTCATTTATAAGGACTTGTTTTAATAAAGTCAAAATCAATGGCCTACGAAACCACACAAGTGCTCATCCTGAAATTGATAAAAGAGAATTATGACAATCGATGCATTCATATGAGAGGCCTACTAGGTTTTCAAGATGTCTTGGATATCATGGAAGATAGTTTCAAAGATGTATTATCTAAGGAAGTTAAAGTATCCTTATCTGATGATAAAAAAAAAAAAAAAAAACAATCTTATATTCTGATAAAAGAACTTATTCTTTGAATTTGATAATAAAGTTCAATGAGAGATATCATTAGATGATCTCTCTAAAGTCCTAGTTTGAGAGAGAGAGGAGATGTTCTAATCAAGAAGAAGTATGGAGATCATGCTTTCATTTCTAATGTCTATTATTTCCAGAAATAAAGACAAATATATCCAGTATTGGATACTTAATGGAGAAGGTTATCAAATCAAATTAAAGGATATGTACTTGACACTTGTAGATACTCAAGGGAAGTTGATTACTCGAGTGAAGATGGAGAAGAACAGGATGCTTTCACTCACTATTCATTATAATATACCAAAGTGTATAAGAAGCATTATTAATGATAAAGATTGTTTATGACATCTCAGATATGAACAACGTAATTTTAAAAGTCTAAAATAATTTGAAAGCAAGAAGATGGTGAAAGGTCTTCCAAACATTCATCATCGGAATGAGCTTTATAAAATATGTGTCCCTAGTAAGTTGCACCTAAATGTTTTTGAAAATGAAGCAAATTAGGGAGGAACTAAGCACTCAAGTTAATACACACTGATATGTGTGGTCCATTAAATATAAAATTAAATTGAAGAAAGTAATATTTCCTCACTTTCATTAACAACTATAATAAAAGAACTTGGGTGTGTTTTTTGAAAAGGAAATCAAAGGTATTCGATAACTTTAAAAAGTTTAAAGCCTTTGTTAAAAAAAATAGTGGCTACCAAATCAAATTGCTTTAATCATATCAAGGTGATCAATACAAAGCAAGAAAATTTAAAGAATTCCTCAAGTAGAGAGGAATTAAGCATATGTACACTCCAACCTACACTTCTCAATTAAATGATGTTGCTAAGAGAAAGAATCACACACTCCATAACATGACTAAAATCATGTTAAAGGAAAAGTCATTGCCCAAATGTTTTTAGGATGAAGCAATTTCATGTAAAGCTTATCTATTCAATTAATATCCCATAGAAGTTTAAATAATAAAATTTCATATGAAGTATAGAGCACTCATTAAGCCAAGTATGAGTCATCTTCAAGTTTTTAGATGTATTGCATACGCCAAAATTCCAAGTGTGAAAAGAACTAAACTTGAAGATAAAAGGGATAATTTTTTCTTGATTCGACACGGTGATAGAATAATACAATGCATGTTGTACAATCTCATCACCAATAAAGTGTTATATAATAAAGATGTTATTTTTAAGAAAAAAATGAATTATAAAGATAGGATCACACTGAATCTTCTAGAAATACAGAATTAACTATTGAAGAAGAGAAACTAACTCAATTAATAGAAGAAGAACCCAAAGGAGTTCATCCTTCAATACAAATGCATAAGACTCCACACTTGGCACTAAAAATTTTTTTTGACAAGAGACCAAGAAAGGTTTAAAACTTGGAATAATTTAATGAGGATACAAAACTCATACAGGGTGATGAGTACAGTTTATTTTATCTATAGACGAGTTATGACCGAGTTAGTTTTCAAGAAGTTAACAAATAAGAAAAATAAAATAGTGCAATGAATGAGGAAATTAGATCTGTTAAAAAGAACAACACATGGAAGTTGACTACTCTTTTAAAAAACACACAAGACCATTAAATTCAAGTAAGTTTACAAGACAAAGAAGAATGCTTAAAGAGAAGTTCAAAGATACAAGGCTAGGCTTGTCATAAAAGGGTGCAAGCAAAAAAAAAAAAAAACTCACCATAATGAAGTCTTTTCCCTAGTTTCCATATTTAAGGCCAATAGATTATTGATTTCACTAGTTGTATATTACAATGAAAAATTTACCTGATGCACATTAAATCAAAATATCTAATTGGGGTCCTTGAAGAAAAAATCAATATTGATCAGTCATCTAGATAGATAAAGAAAGGTTATAAAAATTTATTGTATAAGCTAAAGAAAGCCTTATATTTGTTAAAGCAAGCTCTGCGTGCATGGAATACTAGGATCGATGATTATTTCATGAAGAATGATTTTGAAAAGTGTCCTATAAATATGCATTATATATGAAGAGGAAGTCAAATAAAAGCATTTTGATTGGTTGCTTATATGTTGATGATTTAATATTCATTAGCAACAATCCAGATATGTTTGGTGCTTTCGAGAAAAGCATGGTCAATGAATTTAAGATGTCAAATATAAGCCAGATAACTCATTTCCTTAGCAGAAAAGTTCTATAAAGCAAAAAAAGAAAAACCTCGATCTCCCAATACAACTATGCAAAAGAGATTATAAAGAAGTTTGGAATGGAAAAGTATAACTCTTTGACAACTTCAGTTAAATCAAGATTAGATTTAAAAAATAATGTGAAAAGAGATATACATCCTATATATTTCAAAAGTGTCATTAAAATCTTTAGGTACTTGACTTATATTATACTAGATAAACCATATAAAGTTAGGCTAATTAACAGGTACATGAAGACCCTTAACTAATCTCATCTAAATACAATTAAAAGGATTCTTTGGTTTATAAAAGGTTCTCTTAATAATAGTTTGTTCTACACACAAAGTGAAGATTTCAAGTTTATTGGCTACACTGATACTGATTTGGGACGTGACTTGGATAAAAAAAAAAGGCATAACTAGGTTCACATTCTTCATGGGAGACATCATTTACTTGGTTCTTTACACTATTATTATATGAAGCTGAGTATGTTGTTGCTAGATCAGTTACATGTCATGGTAATTGGTCGAGGAACCTATTAAAGTTTTTCAAAAATTCCATAAGAAAATCTTATATAATTATACATATGTGATTGCTTTAGAAAAGAACCCAGCATACTATAAAAGAAGCAAACACATTGACACTCGATACCATTTCATCAAAGAACATGTGAAAAATAAAGAAATTGAGTTGGTATCTTGCATAACTTATGATCAACTTACTGACATATTTATAAAATCATTCAAGTATGATATACAAGAATATAGAACGTGTTTGGAATGATTAAGTCAAAAGAGTCAAGTTTAAATCAGATGTTAAAAGTATGAACTTTACTTTCTAAGTGTGTAATCATTGCCCAAAAGTCATCAAAATACACCAGCAGTTCACCTACAAGAAGAAGGCAGCCACTAATATTAAAGAATGCAGTAGCCATTAACAAAGGAGGTGGAGTAAATTGAAAATTAGAAATTAAAAATGTATGTAATGGCTATAACACATCCATAAATATCATTAAGTCATTTCTTGTTTTCTCAAAATTGTCAAAATGGAATATATGAAGTTTTCAAAAAGTTTTTAGTGTCATAGATTTCTATTGTTTAGGCCAATAAGTTATACTTGCAAATCATTACTTACGTCTTGAGTTACAAACCTGATTAATTGAAATATTGTAGCAACTAACCAAAATAATTTTCAACATTATGGGAGTTGACATATAAATCTTATATGCATTGCTTTATTAGACATGTTATCCATAATTTAAACATATTAATTTTGTTATAAATGTTAGTAGAAAGAAACCTTGGTTATCTGATTTGAAATTTATATTACAAGATACTAATGTTAAAATGTTAATAGGAGTTAGGATGGACTTTTAACCCAAGTCTATATAGTTGGACTAACTTTGAATTATTTTTTTCAATGGATGGATGACATTTACAAAAACATAATAAATAAGTTGCCTACTGGCCCAGTTTCAAGCAACTAAAGGATCATTGGAAATTTGGGTCATGGTTTTTTTGGCAAAAAAACTTCATTTTCAACCTATTTTTTTACCCAAAACACCTATAAAATACTCTATGCACCTTGACAAACTCATTCATACCCTCAAATGACCTTAAAATACCTAAAAATCTAAAATTGACCCAAAATAATAAATAAAAAATTTTCAAGCTCAAATCTACCATCTCAGATGATGGTAAGGCCAAAGAATACCTAGGTAGAACTCTTCTCCACAAATGAAATTTGTTAACAACACAATTGATATTTTTCGTAACTGGAATTGGTATCAATCGAGACTTTCACTTTCTATAACCGGAATCTAACTAGTTTCTTTCTCTCTTCTCAAACTAGAATTGAAAGAAAAAAAAGAGAAGAAGTTTTGTACATAATTGCGTTTTTGAAATATTGAGGAATCGAAAGTTATCATTTAAAAAATAAAAGGATCAAAGTGAACTTTTCACCCCATTTCTAAAATTATAACTCATTTTCTCCTTATTTTACATTTTGGTCTCCTCAATTTCGATTTTTTCCCTCAATTGGTCATGAATATAGACATAAAAATGATGCAATTGAAGTGAAACAAAATTTAAGGACTAAATTAAGAAGAAAAAAAATATCATTGTGAATTGTTAGAATGAAAACACCACATGATTAAAGTTTTCTATAATAATAGTGATTGTGGAGTTGACGATAATCATAATATTAAAATAAAATGTGGTGAGTTATGAAGGAACAGTGAAAATAAAGAATGATATTATCATGATAATAATATTAGTATTATGATGATAATGGTGATCGTAATTATGAAAATGTAGGGACATTAGTGGTAAAATAATAATTATGGTGATATGATAGTTATAATAATAATAATATCATATATATAAAAAAATTATAAAAATAAAAATCTTTTTAAAATTGTTTAGAAAAGAGTCGTAGTAATTCAACAAGCAGAAAACGGGGAAACACCTTAGTTTTATCTTTTCGTTTCTTTTTGCCAACTTCATTTGTAACATAGATAGACGTTTTCTTTACTTCCACTTTCCTTTTCTTTCCTTCTCTTTCCCCTTCACCATGGACAGAGCTGACACAGGGAAACTCAAACTGGGGCGGAAGTGTTTCTTTCATCTTCTCTTGTGACATATCATGTCAACTGAGTAATCCCAATCAGAAACAGACACATCTTCGAATGATCAAAGGTCAATGAGTAATCACAATTAACTGATGCAAGAATCAGATGGTTCAACACAAAAAGAAATGAATTGAAAAGTGGGTTTACCATTTGAATATTAATACACATCAAAATTACATTAAAATTGTTGTCATTGCTGAGCATAAATTAAAATTGATTGCTATTTCTTCTCTTTTTTTTCCTTTCTTTCCTATCCCTGAATTGACGGTACTGTTGACTGCGGAATTAAATAAAAAAGAACGAGAGGACTTGTGCATCCCCTGTATGTCTCAACAGTTTCTTAATTACATCCTAGATGGAGGCTTCCAGATCAAATCAAACGGGTTTTTCTTCCCGGTAATTTTCACTGTATTATTCAAGGACCGCAAAGGTTCTTCAAATCTTCCTCGCTGGCATACCATGATGGTATAATCTTTGACACGTGGGGATAAAGATCCTTGTAGGAATTTCTGATTGTTCCTTCGGCAACTCCAGTTGCTAGTGAAATATCTGCATCCAAGCTACTATCAGTTGAAAGCATATCTTTGAATTGAAACTCAAGGCAGCTAAAATACCGAAACATAAGTGAGAAGATGTCTAACGGTGTTTAAAATCAACAATGCTGAAAGGTTTGTCTAAATAAAACTGATAGAATAGGGTTATTTCAGAAATATCTGATTCTATCCACCAATGAATCATTTGTTTCCACTTGATAAAAAAGAGTTCAAAACGATCAAAACCTCGAAGAGGCTTCTTGTCATCTGAAAGCTGAGTAATTATATAGATGACTGCTGCTGCGATTGATATAGGGCTCCTCCTGCAAGCATTAGAAGGGATTATAAAGAGTGGCTATATTTGTTGAACAACTTAGATTGATCCAAAAGGTTAATAAAACAAAGATGTAAAGAGTGTTTTCTTTGCCTGGTCTTTGAACTATTTCTTCTTATTCTAAAGTTTATGGATCTTGCAACAATTATTAAACAGAAATGATGAATGAACAACAAAAATGAGCAAAACAGAGAAAACCATCACTTTTCTAGTAAAAGTAGAGGTAATGTGAGAAACTTGTAAATACCTTATATCAAACTGTTCTGACGTTTTAACAGCTTCTGTGGCAGCTTTAACTGTATGATTAGACATTCCAAGATTGGAGCAGAAACGCCTCTGCAGATCAAGTTGAGGCTGATGTTAATAACAATGGGGCTAATAATACAGATAAAACCCATATTTGCATCTGAACAATAAGGAACACTCCCTGTAAATAAACAATAAAACCAACACAGTAAATTTAATGGGAAAAAAACACACCATAAAATCCCCAGCATGTATAGTTCCCATCTCCACAGACTGACCAGTCTCCAAACCCAGTTGTTTCACTATATATTCTTTTGCTCGGCCAATTTCCTTCTTTGTGGCTCCATTGGCGACAGAGCAAATTTCTAGTTGAAATTCAGAGGTTCAGGGAAGTTCAAACACTTGGGGAAAGATTAAATCAGGAAAAATCCATATGTTAAAAGAATGCTAGACAATACCCTTTACAGTTCGGGGCTTGTCTTCCTGTCGACAAGCAATGTAGAGGCAAGCAGCCAATAAAGCATCTTGATTCCTTCCTCTACTGGACTTTTGATCTTCCACCTTCTTGTAGATCTCATTGGCCCGATCCTTCAATATTATGAAAAATGCATCACCAGAGGAGCAAAAAAGAAAAACAAAAGAAACATTACAGAAGTTCTCATGAACAACCAAACAAGAAAAGCATCCAAATTGAACATTTCAAACCATATTTATGGTTTTCCAATAAACATGATGCCTTCACAACCCACTCCCTTCATCTTTTTCCCCTCCTCGTAAGAGCAAAAGATGGGGAAGCACTTTTGATGTTTGTGATTGATCTATTCATTGTAAGTTTAGATACCTACATGAGAATTATGCCAAATAATTTCTCAATAAGCTTGGCAATAAAAGTATATAACAATATGCTATCTCATCTCCCCTAACTCACTCCCCCCCCCCCCAGATGAATGAGTCTCCTTTTGCTTCGATGAGAAGAGTGAACAGTTATCAAAATCTTTGAATTTCATGCTTGATTTGAGTAGATTAGGCCTTTTCAATTAAACTGTAAAGACAAATATTCTGCAGCTCTATTTACAATCAATACAAAAAAAAATTTCATTCACGGATGATGCATTGCGAATAAAATTTATTTTGTATCTCCTATGCCATAATTTCATCATTTTACAAGAGATTAATCATGTTTACAAAAACCTGTCACTTTATTCCAATCAAGCCATAGAATTTATAGAATATTCTCATATATCATAACTCCATAAGAATGTGCTTATACATTTATGAACGCTGGGGAAGGACAAATCTGATTGGAATGATATACATGGCTAGTTACCTGATAATACACTAAGTAACAAGACAACATTTATTACATGATAGTAAAGGGTTTATTTCCATATTCATGCAAGGATGTTTTCAGAAAAGACACTGTTGAAACCATCAGTTTAATATCAATATATTAAAATCAAGTGTGAATACCTTGATAGTTGCAACAAGGCCCAACCTGAAACATAAATATCACACATTAGCAACGACTTTGCAAAAGTGTATTTTTTCATAAACATCATTTGGCATAAAATGTATGTACATAATAGAGAGTGAGAATTCAGTAACATAATGATATCACTTTACAAAGACTATCACTTTGTTGCATGAAGCATACACAGCCTTAAAAGGCACCAACATAATCAAGCTGGAAACTCAAGTCAACTTCTACTAATAACTCATAATTCAAATCCAGAGATGCCTATCAAGATGCAAGATAATCTTGTTCCTTCTGACTTGAAACTTTATCAATTTATATTAATATTCATTCTGCCTCGCATCAAAAAATTCCTTCTTGGGGATGAATTCGCATCTCTGATCACTATTAAGTTCCTAAAAGACCAATCCATCAAGCAACCACAGCATCAAACCATCACCTAATCTCCTTAACATCACAGCCAATCAAACCCCTGCTACAACATCAAAATCACACCAAATGTGGGATCTAAATTCAGTTCCCTCCTCATCTAAAATCAACTCACAAACACAACACCAATACAAACAACCAACAAAGGTCCAAATCTAATCACACAAACCAAAACCACCAAACAATCAGTGAAGTCATGAACTTACATCAATTGTCAAAATCAAATGGATTCACAACTCCAATTACAGTCAACCTCAAATCAATTAAAAAGTTGGAACTGCCATATATAAAAAGTAGAACTTTCTTGAGGAACAAAAAACACCCTTGCATTATAAGGCATAAACAAAATCAAATTGGAACAGCTATTTCCACAACCATTTCAACAAACTCGCAACTAGTGGCATATTCCACTAATTCAACTGAAACTGAGCTTTAATCCTAATTTCTTTCTTTCAAAAGATGCAAGATAGAATTTTTCCATTGGATTGCCTTTAGTAGAAACAACCAAATCATTCAAAAATTTCAGCACTTCCAGTCAATATCCATCTATGATCAAATCAAAATAGGTCATTTATTGTTGAATTTGCATTTGTACCATCACTACTGTGCCCCTCCAGTTCCAATTTCACCAACCTAACAGCAGACTCAAAGCATAAACTAATTCCATTAACAGTGCAACCAATCAAAACCCACCAAATTCAACATCCAAGAGTTATATTTCCTTACCCATCTAAATCAAAAATCTAAACAGCCCATCAATAAAATTCATAAACTTTAACTCATTAACCTCAACCAACCACATCCAAACACCTCCACAACTTCACAATAAATCAAATAAAGCAAAACCCACAAAAACATAAGAAAAAATAAAAGATAAGTTTACCTATCAGACATCGTAGCAATAGTTTTAAAAGCGGTAATCAACCCACGATCAGGATTGGATCCACGATTCTGCCACCTACCAAGAGAACTGGACAAGAACTCTCCTGAAGCACCATTAGGTTTAGCAATAACAGTAGAAAGACCACCATCTGTTAATAAAGGATTAGTTGGTCCACCAACACGAACTGGATCATTATCTCCTGATTCATTCGCAAAAGTTCTCCACTCTGATGTTTCATCGATCGAGTGAGATTCTAGGACAAGACCACACTCTGAACATACTGTGTCTCCTGCTGAATGGTCGAATACTACCTCTGTGTGTCTCTTACAATCTGAACAGAAAGCGTCTCCCATTTCTTGTTTGTTCTTAGGTTTTGAGCGGTGAGAGGAAGGGTGAGAGAGAAGGGAGGGTGAGAGCAGAAAGGGATTGCTGCGAATTAAGAGGCCTATGACTTTGGGGTATGTTTGGTAGACATATTTATTGGATGTCTCTTGCTTAGCTCTAGAAACAAGAGGGTTTGTTTTTGTTTTACTATTTAGTTCAGTTGACCTGGTCTTACATTAATATAATATTATTTTGATAGTTAAAGAATTTTTTTTTTTAAAGTTCAAATTTGGGTAAATATATAGAAGAATTTATTAGTTTTTTTCTAAATATATTAGACCATGCTTGCAATACCAAATTCTTTTTGGTATAATTTTATTAGTTTTTTTGAGCTAGAGTATAATTTATTTTGGACTAGTTACAAAAAAAAATATTGGCACATGTAGTCCTATATTAATATAAAAGAAAAAAGTTTAAAAAGTTTATTTACCCTAGTTTTATAATCTTCAAGATAGTTTAAAATAATGAGAGTCGTATATTTTTTTGATAGGTGCATAAAAAAGTTGAGAAATAAATTAACTTTTGCATATTGAAATTTTATTTTTATTTTCTAGATTTCAATGTAAGAAATATGAATTTTTTTTATTTAGAAAGGTCTTTTGATTAAGGTTTTTTTTTCTATATGAAAGGTGTATAAAGTTAAATAAATTTAAATGATATTTATATAAATAACATAATATAATGAATATGGTAGGTTTTATGATGTTGTAAAACGTGTGAAGGGTGCTTAATGGTTGTTTAATGGTCTAAAAGTATTAGGTTAACAATTAAGTATAAAAGTGAGAAATTGTGAGTTTAAGTATTTCACAAAGGTTTCTATTCAACTTAGAAACTATATTGAATAGATGCAATTATTTACTCAAATTTTATATTTAGGAAAATCTTGTTTTATCTAGTTTCTAATACCATAAATGGTGTATTAATTTGATTTTTGTAGAGATAGTTATAGTGAAAATAGTAAAAGATATGCAGATTATTTAACAGCAATACCCAAGAATGATTTTGGGGCTTATTATAAATTCTATAAAATGAATTACTTGGTGAATCATATATGGATAGAAAGGTAATTGGAACTAGTTTACAACCTAAAAAGCATAATGAAATTCTAAATTTTCTATGAGTTATGTGGTTAGTTTATGAGGCAGCGTGCAAGTGACAAACTAATGTGATTAAAAGTATATTTGAGACAGAGGTGTGATTTTTTTTTCTGTGAGACCCATGCAAAAAGCAATAAAAACTTGCTTTTGATGGTAGCTTTTTGTACATTAAATGAGTTGTATATTAAAAAAACACACCACACCTCACTGTACCTTTATCTTAAACACTCTTTTAAGTGTTTGAGGAACTTAAATAGATTATATACTTATGAATAGGTTGTTTGAGCTAAGATTTTAGAATTTGGTTGTTTAACCAATGAAAGTAAATAAATCTTTGCACGCTTTATTATTTTTAAACAAAATAAATATTTTTCTTAATTATGTATTTTTCATTCACTATATGTATTACATTCTTTAAAAGAAGATCAAGCACTTGTATTGTTCAAATTGATTTGCTTACATATGATGTTTGTGGATGAACAACATAGATTTTTTATAAGAATGTTTTATAAACTAATTTATAAAAGAAAGTGTTTTGAAATGAATTTGCAAATAGTTGCACAATGGTTCTCACATGGCTATGAATGGAGTAATGACCTTTGGCGAGTAGGGTTATTGACATTACAACTAGTTCTAATAGTCCATCAACGGGTTATATAATAATTGGCAATGACACTTGTCAATGAGCTATAATAATTGGTTAGAAATAGCTGACAAATGGCCTAGTCACAGGTACAATGTGGTTGTAAAAATTTGATCTGAGAGTAAAGTTATGTGCTATAGAATTGAATGCAAGGAAAAACACGGATTAATAACTTGTTTTATGGCATGTATTTATGAACTGTGAGCTATTAACAATTTTTTTTGAATTGTTTTAAGCTATTTTATTATTGTCAATGCAATGTGTGTGTGTGTTACTTGTTCTTGGCTTAATAGTGTGTGTGGAGTTGTCTTTACTAGGTTGTGGTTAACTTACCTTCTTTATTTTCCCTTTCTAGATAGGTAGATGATTAAAGTAGAGGAGTTAATTAGTTTTCAGCTAAGAAGTTTATGTTGTCAGTTTAAGTTGTTAACTAAGCTGAAGAATTTATCTCTAGTTATTAGATATTCATTATTAATAGCTGCAATAAGATTTTTAGTACTTTCTCTTTAGTATGATTTTTTTTTCATGTCTAAGACTTGATGTTGTTAAGTGATTGTACATATATAATTTTGCGTATTAAAAATACATTAAAATTATGATCAAATTACAATAATGAAATTGATTACAAGAAAAGATGAAAATTGATGTACTTTTCACATTCACAAATCCTTTGATTAATAGCTAGATCTGGATCTTGCTTTGGATAAAAAGATATTCATACGAATTTGAAAGCTTTAATCGTGTGAGATATTTAACTTGATTTGATGAAGATGAAGGCTATTCACATAAGTTTGAAAGTTTTAACCATGTGAGATCTTAATTTGATTTGATAAAGACAAATATTATTAACACGAACTCAAAAGATTTAATCGTGTGATGTATAAATTTGGCTTGATTTGATTTGATGAAGGAAAAGACTTTGATTATTTGCTTCCTTGATTTGATTTGACTGAAGAAAAGGGTTTTGATCTCTTATTTCTTTGATAGACTTCAATTTATTTGAGAGAACTTCCAAATATTTATGTCTATTCTTTAGTCTTTGTTTTTTTTTCCCCTTCTTTTATATACTAAAATTACTTAAACTAATAAATGTAATTTATTTGATCATAAAAAGCTTTTGTCATGGATTAGACTCGTAGAAATCTTAGTATCTAAAGTGATCATATATGAAAATGCATATATTTAGTATTTAGTTAATTTTATAAACTTAACCTTTGTATTATATAGGGTTAATTGCTAGATGATACAACCGAGATAATGTCTCTTTAAAATCTCATCTAATGAGAGGATTTAGTTTCTAAATTAATTTGAAAATATTATTATAGAAAAAAGATCTCCATATCTCTTGTTATTCAGTTCAATTTATCTTCTTGTGACATGCGACTCATTACTTCCATACGTAAATTTCAAATCAAAGCTAAAACATATAGTCTAAGCATGAAATTGTTTGCAATTAGCGGTGCACTTAATTGCCAAATCATATGGAAAAAACTTATGTGTGGTTGAAGATGTGTTTTATGCATCGAGGCTTGTGGTCCAGCGGTCTTGGCAAGGTTTCCTTGCCTTTGCCTCCTAGGTTCGAGTTTCAATTTGCACGCCTGTCATCCTCGCGATATCTTACCTGTCTACTGGTCTTGCAGGGTGTTCAGTGGGTCTGAGGATTAGTTGTGGTGCGTGTAAGCTGGCCTGAACATCCCGAATAAAAAAAAAGTATAAAATATATGTACAAGTTTTATAAATAAGAATAGAGATGTTTATGTGGTGGTGTGGATGCTTTTTGGTGTGCCTTTAAATGGGTTGAATTGATCTACTACCTTAGTACCTTTATGCTTCTGACATAACTGTGAATTGGGTGCTTATTTTCGGAAGGGATGTCGGTAAAACTAGTCAGTTCACCTGCGTACAACGGATTAGTTGACTTGTGCTTTATTGCGAGTCAATTGACCGGCAATGCACGTACTGTCGTCTAGGATGCAAGGAAAGATTATCTTGGACCAAAATTGGGTATTGAAAAGTAATCAAAATAAAATTTTAGATTAAAATTAAAATTTTAAAAAATTAAAGGACAAAAAAAATCTAAAGGATCAAAATTCTAAAACGTCTGGCTCATAAATGGTAAAGAAAAGAAAAAAGAGTGCTTTTTTGCTTTAGTGTCCCTCGATCCTCCAAAGTTTTAATTATTTTAAATAATAAAATTATATTATACTTTACTAAATTAACTATCAACTTAATATCTAAAAGTTTTTTAGGGGTGTTTTTTCTTATAAATACTATTTTAAAAACAATAATAGCCAAATAACATAAGTAGAAAAATAATTAGCAATTTTAGGGGCATTTATTTTTATAATATAATTAAAAAAATTTATAAAAAAGGTTATTAAATCTAATAAAGTCCATGATCTGATCGTGAGGCTGAGGTTGATCCAATATATCTTTGTCTCAAAATTTCTTTTAAAGTTATTATTTTGAAGTTTTTTAAAAAATTAAGTTATGTTTTTATTAGTTATTCATATTATTTTTAGATTCATAAAATCAATTGTTTTAAGTCATGTCAGATTCCACGTGGTTTAATTAAAAACTTAAATTAAATAAAGAGTTCAAATAAAATTTTTTTAAATTAACTCACTCATCATGTTTAATGACATGATGAAAAAAAAATTTCGTGCTCTTTTTTTTTTACATTTTAAAATAAATTAATCGGATAGCGGCAGGGTGGGGCTAACAGATTAGTTAATTATTATAGCCTCACAGCAGTCTTCACTTAAAAAAAAAAAAAATGAAAGAAAAGCCATCGGTTGTTTTTTAACTATAAGCAACCCACAACAGTAATGAAGAGTACTATTAAGGCCCAATTGCACTCAAGTCTGGGTGCTCACATCTTTTACAAGGTTGGGCTTAGTTTCCCCCCCGACACCAACCTAACGGATGGATATAACGAACTTCCATCTGAAGCTGCTGCCGCCTATTCCTCTGTTATTTTGCAGGAAACAATCATCTTCCAGCCCAAAATTATCCGCGAAAAAAGTTCTGGTTCAACGAAGTTCTTCTGATATTCTTTCTTTCATCATATATGATATTACTAAT
>Ga0325401_1000613_pt1 | contig 26856 bp, 20 predicted proteins | sample PopdelMetagenome_FD_205666 | JGI IMG/M metagenome (GOLD analysis project Ga0325401, IMG submission 205666) | Populus deltoides microbial communities from Bellville, Georgia, United States - Xylem-PdKOR-R2 | ecosystem: Host-associated > Plants > Phyllosphere > Stem > Wood/Secondary xylem | place...
TTTTTAAAAAATTAAATTTCTGCAAAACACAGTTCAAAAGTCAGTTCCAAAAAATTTCAAAAAAATAGCCTAAGAAACTTTGGCTCCAAAGTCTACAATGTTAAATATGACACAAATGTAATAGTAGACGGGCGTCTGCTGCCTGCCATTGCACCAAATAATTTGAGACAAATGTCAGGAAACCAAGCTGATTTGAGTGGCATAGCCAGAGCAGAGCAACTTTGTACTTGCTGTTGCAGTGATCGGGTTAGCACTCACATCAAGTATGTCTACTTAGATAGATTATCAACGCAAATTTCAATGACAAAAATAGACATGGAGCACGAGAAAAAGTCACACAAAAGATAAAAAGCCACCGAAAGAAGAAGCACCAAGTCGAAGCACCCCCAAGGCCAACCAGTAGCATAGGCCACCATTGTTTGAGAAACCGACAATCCAACAGCAGGCACCGTCATTTCAGACCCTTACTGTATCCTTGCATAGGTTAAGTTTTCATCCTATTCCTGCTGTTACTCTCAACTCAATTAATGGCATATGGATTGCAGGGGATGGTCCTTCCTCTCCCTATGCTGCTGTCCATCTCCACTGTCACTAAAACGATAACACAGCCTCTGCTAGCCTCAAACTGGTATTAAAAACTAGTAAACTATTAGCATCAGCCAAATATCATATCAAGGCAGACTGACTCCTCATCCTTGTATAGAGGCCCGGTCTTTCTAACATGGGATGCTATCTGAGGGATTCTCTGGTCGCTAGGGCTCTGTAAACATCCACCAAAAACATAAAATAAATCGGTCAGACAACATGGTAGGAAGGGCAGTGGTAATACACTAACAACTTAATTGACATTTAATTTCTCTCTTTTTCTTCTCATACACAAGGAAAGAGAAGCAGGTGTTCTACTTTTTTAAACCAGATTTTATCCTTGTTTTGATTTCCCAATATTACAGCACACAACATGATTAATATTGTTGAAACTGCAATGGCATTGATAGAGTCAATTAAAAGTAACGAGAACGAAGAAAAGCATGACATGACCATAAATGAATTGCATGGACGCGACCAGCCAGTTAGTTGCATATAGCAAGTGATGTTTAGTATAGTTACTAGCTAGTGGAATTGCTGTCTTTGCTAAATGTTGTGTAGAAACCTGAAAGTCACGCTGATACATTCTCTGTCCAAAAGGCCTACTGGTTGCCTCTTGTGATCTTCAATATGTTCTGAAACAACTGGAACCTGATTCACACCATGCCTATCCATGATGATCTGCACTGAGAGAAGATCCATACTAGGATTTGCGATCCAGGGTACTTGACATCTTTTTCCATCTAAGGAACACAATTCAGATACTAAAAGCTCCTGATACAGAAACAGCCAATCAATCAAGATTAGTAGACGGTCATAACTCGGATGTGGTAATTGCAACAAGCTATTAACATGGCAGGTACTTTAGGAACTCTAAAGTAAAGACCAAGTCACCAACACCTTTAAATTGAATCTATCTGTTCCTGTAGTATGCAGGCAGAATACCAATATTTCAGTAGTACCCAATATCAATGTACAAATAAATTTAAAATTTCCATTTGCACCATAATTAAGCATGTGCTTGTTAAAAAAGATTTCTACCACAGCATGCCTACTTGATGAACATAATGGAACCATTTACATTTTGTCTTCTGTCTTAATTTGATTTTAGATTCCTTAACCAAGTGAATTTTTTTTTTTGGCCTTTTTTTTCCACATTTATGACATCTAAACCTTTTCAACACAGCAGAACAAACAACTGAAAATTATATGGGATGATGAAAATTTGTTGAAGGAAGGGTCCCATACCTTGGTTATCCTGTTTTCAGACTTTATAATTTTGCTAAAATCATCAATGTCGGCAAGAGTCAGCAAACCAGTTAAAATATTATTGTCATCAACAACCATTGCACAAGACTGCTTTTCTGCAAGCATAAGACTCACTGCTTCAGTGAGTAAAGTACTCATGAGAACAGTTACATATCTTGTTCTCATGGCTTCTGAAACAAAAACGTTCTTCTTGAAAACTTCAGTTTCAATACTAGAATCATCTATGCAGAGAGAACTTTCAACTTCACAAGGGTTATTTTCATAAGGTGCCTTTTCAGTAGGTACATAACCAGAGGAGAGTCCACTTGTCTCGGAGGAAGACATTTCAAGTTCTTGAGTTGGACGCCTGTTTCCCTCATTGAGTTTTGTGGTACCTTTGCCATCCCTTCTTCTTTTCTGTCCAGATGTTACCCATGAGGACAACCCTACAGCTCCGAGTAGTGGTAGAACTATTCGATAGTCTTGTGTCAATTCAAAGAGCAGCAAAACTGCAGTAAGAGGTACCTGACACACCCCTGCAAGTGTCGCAGCCATTCCAACCTGAAACGGGCATCTCCCAAGGATCAATGGCATTATGCTTTTTGATGGTTTAGAGTATTCAATCAAAAAGGTTTACATGTATGGATGACTAAATGTGCTCAACAAAAAATCATTTCAGCAATGCATGATGATTCCAAGCTACCTTGTGGTAGGCATCTCTGTCCAAAGGTGCCTTTGTAACTTAGTTGCCAACAATGTCAGCAGCCTTAGATGAGAAATTAAGATGCCTTGTGAGAGATTCAATCACGATAGCTTTCATTTATGTTGAAGGCATCGTGTAACTTAACAGAACCATCATCAATCAATTAATACTCAAGTTAGCTAGTTCAAAAGGAATAGCTTTGTTTTAGCTTCCATTAGTTTACAGTCAATAGATATGAATTTTTTATCCGGATTACATATATTTTTATTTGAATATAGTGAGAACTTCCCAACACTCACTGCAATTTTTTTCTTCTGTTCCATGTTGAATCTTGTTATCTTCCAGAGATGAATCTTTTTATATATTTACTTAACTATAATTACACAAAGAACATAGCAGCAAGGTTATGGTGTACTTGATTTCAGTAGAGATTAACTTCAGGGTGGGTCTGCTCCTGTTGAGACTAGTTATTGTTCATCGAACGCCAACAAAGGGATCAAAGAATTTCTGTGGTGATCTACTCCCTACCATTTAATAATATAATAATTGTCAGGAAACATGAAAGCTTTGCATTCTCCTTTTCAGAAAGTGAACTAAAAAAGCCACATCAATCTACACTTCTTTGTCCAAAGCAGTGGCAATATATATGATGACGGGGGATTATTGAGTTTTGTGATGCATACCATAGTGAGCTATCATTGTGCAAGGACCATAAAAACCAGTAGATAAGAACTTGAATATAAGAAATTATGATGCTGTATAATCATGCATTATAATAGTACCAGCCCATAAGCTTGTGGTGATGCCACTTCCAAGAAGGATAGTTGAATTGTGGGACTAGACTGAGCAACTGCAATATTAATGAACTTCCCATATGACATCCCAGTTGCAGCACCGATAAAGAGGGATGGGGCATAGTAGCCTCCTACTAATCCAGAGGCCCGGCATAAGGAGGTTGCAACTATCTTGACTCCTACAAGCTGAAGCAATAGGTCAGCTGAGAGGCCCTGGACAAGTGGCCGAGATTCCAACAAAATGTCAACATTCTCAAAACCCCAGTATAGGATTTCAGGATATGCCAAAGCTATGGTGCCAGTAGCTAAACTACCTAGTACAGGAAACGCAGCACTTGGAATCCCAACAGTGCGGTGAAGATGATTGACAGTTGAGAGCATGAAGGATGTGCATCTAGATAAGGTCAATGAAACCAAGCCGCAGAGGATACCCAGCAAAAGATACAGTGGAAGTTCTGAAAATGAGATGAATAATAGCTAGCTTTTTTAGGCTTTAATAGTAAATGATAAAGGCTTGAATGATTAATTAAAATACAAGCAAAACCAACCAATCAACGTAGAAGAAATTACGTTGACAGCATGTGCTACTAGTAATTGAATTTTTTTACTTACCACTCGGGGAGCGGAAGTCATAGTCGGGGACCTTAAAAGCAGGTTCAGAACCAAGACCAATTTCTGATACAACAGAAGCTACGACAGCGCTAAGTATAACCATAGAAGTGGTGTTTGTGAGTGACGTTGTTGAATCACTTGGAGATGGCCACAACACCGACTCCACAGCAAAAAAACAACCAGCAACAGCAGCATTGAATCCTGTTTTTCTTTTTTAAATTTTTTAGGAAATAGATAATAATTGACTTTTGTTTTTTTTAAACAAAGCGAGAGATGGAGAGAGAAACAAACCAGACGAGATTCCAGCAGCACAGCCAGCAGCTAGGAGGGAAAGTTTTGTTTGATTAGAATTGTGATTATTAAAGACAGAGAGAGAAGCAATTCCTTTGGCTACGGAAGCACCAATCTCGACACTAGGACCTTCGGGGCCAAGGGAATTACCAGTACCAAGAGTGAAACAAGCAGCCAACGTTTTCAAGAAACTAGGAGCGGCGGCGACAGCAGCCACTGGTAGTTGTAGCCATCCTTTTTTATCGTTTTTATTAGTAGTAGTACTACTACTGGTAATAATGGTTGTTTGAAGATGGTTCAAGATGCTAACGATCAAGCCGCCACAAGCAGGGACGGAGACAACTCTTAACCAGTTAGAGTCGAGAGGCTCCTCTCTCAACCAGGCAGCACCCCTATAAGGAATTCCATCCCAGAAAAAGTCCCGTATTTCATGCACTGCGTTGTTGAACAGCACTACAGCTATCCCAGTCAAAAGACCCACCAAGCAAGATGTTATTATTATACCGGAATTACCACCACCACCACCACCACCACCACCATCATTTATCTTTCTGATCAGTTTTGGCTTTTGATTTTCTTCTTCTTCATCGTCTTCATTGCTTGCAGTTGCAGTAACAGTAGCATTAACAGTACTAGTGTAATCTCTTCTTCTCTCAGCTGGGGTTAACGGGGCTGGGAGGGCAGTGGGGATCCCAATCTTCTTGTACTGGTAATAGCGATAATTTGAAGAGGAGGAGAACAATCGGTTTCTTCTGGAGAAGGAGAGGGAGAGGGAAGCAGAGATGAGCAGTCGTGGAGGCAATGCACTTCCCATTGATATCCAATTTGATATTACCTTCTTCTACATCCTCCACCTATCCAATTCATATATCCTATCCATCGTCATTATCTTTCTTAAGTTTTACCAACGGATCTTCTCTAATCCATTCATACTTTGGATAATTAGTGTTTTTTTTTTTTTTAAAGCCTCCTATATATATCATTCAATTATTTTTCGTAATTTTCTTTCGAGTTTTGATAGATTTTATAAAGTTATTTGAAAATAAAAATAAAATATGTATTTATTAAGTTACGATGTATAATTTAAATTCTGTATTTTTTTTAATTCTAAGTTTTCTTATTCTTATTAATGCATATTTTTCAGCAATTTTTTATTTATATAATAAAAACTAAAAATAATTAAAATAAATATCCTAAAACTTATTAATGATTTGAAATAAGAGATGAATGTAACTTTTTAATAAAAACCTCCTTCCTCATGCTTTTTTTTTTCAGGAAACATATATGTTTCATTATTATAAAACTAACAGTTTATTAAAAAAAATTAAAAAAATAAAAACAAATTATGAATCAATAATTTTGACACAAATATATTGAAAAGATAAGAATAATAATCATGTAAGGAATTATAAAAAAAGTTTACAATAAAAAAATTAACAAAATAGATATTTCATCCACATTAAATATAAATTTCTTAAAAATTTATGTATATTAGTATCATATATAATTATTTGAAAAGTAATGGTTAATATTCTCCTAAAATACTCTCATATTATTTGAAAATTATGATATTATTTTAATAAATTTATTTGAAAAAATCTCGTTATATAATGTAAAAAAATAAATTTAAGATCAAGTACGCACACCTAACCCACAAGTAATACCCAGGCATGCCTTGTTTTTTCAAAGTTAGGGTGACTTGTCACTGTTTAGGCTGACAAAGCACCTTGTACCTGCAGGCTGTGGTAACTGGTTTTTAGGTCTAAAAATCTAAATTCCAACTTCTATTAATCCAAAAAAAAAAAAAACGTGGGTAAACATTGTTAATGTTAATTTAGATGTGAAAACTTTTCATTATTTAAAAACAAAAATATGTGGGTAAAGGTGTGAAAAAAACTAAAAAATCAAGAAAACTAAAAAAAAAATTAAAAAACCAAATTGTAAAAATAATCAGATTAAAATTTTAAAAAACCAGCCGGTTCAGTTCCGTTTTGATTTTATAAGTCTAAGATCAAAAAAACCAAACCGAACCCAAACAAAAAAAACAGAGTCAAACCAACTTAAACCGGTTTTTGATCTAAAAAACCAAACCGAAACCGATCAGTTTGAACCCGTTTTGGTTTTTTTAATAAATTTCAGTTTAGTCATTTTTTTTAATAAAAACCAAACCGAATCGAAAATGATCGTCCCAATAAATATTGTGCAATCAGCACTGTTCATCACCTTATAAAACAACGTGATGGCCTGTTCATTTTTCAAATATTTATTTTGGTCCTCAAAGAGTGGATGACCCAACTGGTTGAGCCTTGACCAAAACGCTGGATAATCTGTTTTCGTATCAGCAGTACTACCTCAGGAACACAAAATGAATGTAGGGATTTGTTGATGTTAAAACCCAGGCATCAGAAGCTAAAAGAAGAAAATAAATAAATAAAATACGGTATCCAATCAAAACCATTCTCGAGATGTTCTCAGTTGTAGATAATCATGCCACCAATCACAAAACTCAAGAAGCAGCAATCAGATGATAATAAAGACATCAAATTGTTTAGCACGCTCAAGTCCTATGACATGCCAAGTTACAGGAACGCGTCCTTCTCGAGCAACTTTAGCACCTCTTGCTGGTTGTTGAGTTTAGCAACATCAATGGGCGTCTTGCCATCCATGTTCTGAAGTGTACTGTAGTTTAACCCAAAGAGAGATTCCATCAGGACAGGAAAAATCACATGAAGCCATAAAGGGAGGGCATTCCTAGCTGAGAGCTATTGACTTACACTGCAGCGCCATTTTCCAGTAAAAGGGCTACACACTCCTTCCTTCCATAACCAGCTGCGTAATGCAGTGCCGTGTTCTTGTTCTTATCCAGTGCATCAACAGTTGCCCCAGCCTCGAGAAGAATTTGGGCACACTTCACCTGAAACAAATTGAAAGCAGCTGCTTGTTGCTTACAATAGCAATTTGACCAATTTGCATAAATTTCCAATAATGTCTGACGGCCCAATGATTCTGCAACTAGAAGGGGCCCAAACCAAGAGGTCAGCTATAGATTACTGACCAATCTAAAATCTAGCCTTCTATCATTGTAAGCCAACTAGGGAGTTCAATTTTTGCAATGTATTCATGAACTCTTTCTAGCAGCATACCATAATAGGTTCCTTAAGTCACCTCTAACGATTACTTGTCTTTTGATAATAACAAAAAAGCCAGGATCAACCGCTGAAGAGGAGAGGGGCAAAAAGCAAGAGTCTACACCACACACAAACAACAGAGCAGTAGTTTAGAAATAATGATACCTCCCCATATCCGCACGAAAAATGCAATGCAGTTCTTCCCTCTGAATCTTCTTCATCCTTGTCAGCACCAGAGGCTAGAGCATTTTTCAAACCCTAATTGGAGAGTGCATATAAAATTTTGAGGTAAATTTGCAAACGGTATCTCCAATTGATCTGACTTAAATAGATAGAACAGAGAAGCATTGGATAACATGGAGGCAAAAGAAAATTATATTGAACATCAAAGGAGGAAAAAAAATGATCCACCTCCCGCAGACTTTAGAGAAATATTGAATTCTCCCAGTGTAGTCAAAATGACCAAGTCAGCGGTCATTGGACTTCTCTAAAATGAACTAACTAGCATTGGGTCATGCTCAGATATTTACAATAGAAATGGAAGAACAATGGGGACCATAATATCCAACAAACTATTCACCAGATTAATGGAAACATGAATAACGAGTGTGCATGTAAGTATGATAAAAATTACATATAATACACTAAAGTCAAGGGCCACATAAATGCTCTACATCTTACCAAGTAAACCAATGTCACTAAAATCTATAGAGATGAAAGAACAAAATACCAACATAAAAATGAAAAGGTATATATATTCAGTTTTCCATTCAGCATTCACCATGTGGTTTCCACATTTAAACTAATCCAAAGATCAAGCTAAAAGTGTTAAGGAGCTTCAACTAATTGCTAAATGAACATGAACAAGTCACGTATCTACAGCTACCAACAAAGCTCAAAATGTCAAAAGCTGTGCATGGGCTTAAAAGAGAGTGATGAGAAGAAACCATCAAAGTCTTAAGAAAGTTCCAGGGGTCATCATTGTCTAATAATGCTGACATGAAGGTAGGTCTTGTGGTGTGTCGAAATAGAAATCTGTGCCTATATCCTCTCTCATCATATCAAATTGGGCACTCCTAAGTTAAAAATTAAGTCCACAAAACATTAGCTAAACACTTCCATTAACAGTAATTAGACAATTTTCAGCCAGTCTAGGCTGCAATCGCTTTAACTGATAGATAAGACGCAATGCATTTAATGGGAAAGAAAAGCAAAAACAATTTAAATGATGTAATTAAAAATAAAGGTGGCATCCATCAGGGGAAAGATAGATAAAGGTTAAGCGTGTCAAACCTGCAAAAAAAGGCAGCAGGCAATCAAAAGAGAATTGTACCCTACCTCAACATCACCAACACTGGCACAGTGATGGACAACTGATTCATCCTCATTTCCTGCTTCTTCTGCTTCCTCGTGTCCAGAAGTTTCCACAGAAGTGCCTGCTTCTTCGGAAACTGCAAGACCCATTGCTTCACCCAACTTCTGGAGAACGTCTTTATCATTCCAGTACCTAGGCAAGCATAATTTGGGTGTCAGTAAGTTGAGAAATTAAAACCAACTTATACAATCCATCTTTGCTAATATCAAGGCAGGAGAAACATAGCAACAATCTTCTAGTTTTTCCCTATTTTAATAAGCAATAGTAAAATACTAGATATTATGATTACCAACCTCATCATGGCAGCTGGACCACCGGACTCTATCTCTTCTAAAATAGGCTTTAAAGAAGGATCTTCTCTTATTCGTGTCATTCGCTCCTCAATCTGATCCTTTTGCGATGGGTTTGTGAAACTCTCAAGCATTTGAGACATTGATGGATCCTGAGGATTGATAGGGAAAAAAATTAACCTTTCATCAGGACTTACAATTAAACAATGAATAGGAAAATGAAACAAGCCAAAAAAAACAAAAAAAATAGATATACCTGCATTAATGCAGTGCCAAGGTGCTCAGCCATAGTCATAAATTGAGGATTCTGCATAACCTGTTGCATGGTTGAATAGTATTGTTGAGTATCAAAGTTAGGGATAGCATCTTCGGCTGTCGCACTTTGAAAAGTCTTCTGGAGCTGCTCTGCCATCTGGTTGAATGAAGGATCTTTGGCTATCTGCTCGGCCAACTCCTTGATGCTCGGGTCCTACATATATCAAAGCATAGACATCTATAAACCCTTAGAGAAATATGGCAAAATTGTTCAATATTAGAGTGAAGCAAGAACAAGTTCGCAAAATGAGCTTCAATGTGAAAAGTGGATTTAGCTTAGGACACGTGGGCATATTAGAAGGCAAGACCTTCACTGCCAAAAAGATAGCTTATCTAATGTTTTTACTCCGCAAATGAAATTGAAAACAAAGCAAAGAACTGAAGAGTAAAAAGTAGTAAATGCAATGGAAATTGACAAACATACATTAAGCAGGCCAGTCATAGCAGAGAAATCAAAAGGATTAGGAGGAAATCCAGCAGCAGCACCTCCCAGTCCTGGAGATTGAGAAGGAGCTCTTCTTTGTTCCCCAGAGGTTGAGGAGGTTTCTGATGATTTAGATGAGGAGTCTTTGCTGTTATTTTCTGCACCCGAAGCCGAACCTGTTTTCTCATCTAATAACAAAGCAATTTGCGATTCGAGTGAGCGACTCAGTCGAGGTTATCTCGCAAGCACAATAACAACAGCAGCAACGGATCCATCCAGGAAATTGAAAGGACGGTAGAAAGCATACCAGATGGAAGAGTAGCATCCTTGTTCGTGGTCGCCATGACGAACAACAAGCTAAGCTTAATGACAATTATGCAATCGAAGAAAGGAGAGGATAGATTTTTATCTGAAGAAGATAGACAGAAGAAGAAATCGAATCGAATCGAGTAATTACTTTTTATACATAAATAATATTACTTTGCTAATTATAAAACTAGAAGCAGGTAGGACTAAGAGGATTACCAGGCAGAGGCAGGCAAGCAAGGCTGCGTGTGTGAATTGATGGTTTCAAGAAAGGTATCTGCCACCACACAGCTCAAGTAAGAAGAAGAAGAAGAAGAAGAAGCGTGCACGACGACAAGGAAAGGATTTGATTGAATTGAACACAAACCAAGCTTATTGTTAGTGGGCCATCTCAATCCTCATCTTGTCATCGAACCAGTGGCTTATGTATCGGTTACTGCCACCGCTGTCTTCCTTTTTTGTGTTTTTTTTCCTTACTAGCAGGCCCGAACCCGATGACCGGATTCATGAATCGATGGGCCGACAATATTTGAGATTGGGCCTGTGTACATGTTCTGTTTACCCTTCACAGGTATGATAATTAATTTCCTTGAACAGTTGCCTTATTTTGCCTCAATTTGAGTGTGAGGTGAAACAATTTGAGTGTGCATATTACACAATATAATAAAATGCCTCAGTGTCTCTATTATTGTTTATATAAACACAAAGTACTATGAATTGAAGCAATGTAATGGCAGCCCAGCCCTTAACACAAAGAGTTGCAAGGGCAGCGGGGGATGGGTGAGGTTGTCTTTTTCGCCGAGGTGCATTTGGCATTAAAAGGATGGTTGGTGAGAAAATGATCAGCACAAGTTTTGGTGAGGCTGCAGGCCATGGGGAGCGGACACCTGGCGCTTGGGCTGCCCGGCCTTTGCGTGAGGCAGACCCGATCGCTACAAGGCGTATGGGCGGCCCTGCCTTTGCGTGAGGCAGACCTGAGCTCCACCTGGCGCTTAGGTCTAAGAAGGGGGCAGCACTAAAAATCTTCTCTTGTACACCATATGTGGCTTGAACTTGTCAACTTGAACACTGTGCATATGAGAAGTGTCATCAAAAGAAGGCAAATAGACAAAAGAAGTGGTTGATGATGAAGGCAAGGGAAAGAAACATTGATTTTCAAAGAAAATAACATTTCTGAAAACATGAACCCGATTAGTGTGTGGATCAAAACATAGATAACCCTTTTGAGTGACACTATATCCAAGAAAGGCACAATGAATTGACTGAGCAGAAAGTTCATTTCTATGAGGTGGAGGAAGATGCATGAAGCATATATACCCAAAGGTGTAAAGATTTGTGTATATAGGATGACAATGATGAAGGCAAAAATATGGAGACTTTAGACTTAAGATTTGTGAAGGAAGTCTAATGATTAGATAAGTTGCTGCAGTGAGAGCTTCTACCCAAAACTTAGAAGGAATAGAAGTTTCAATGAGCAAGGTCCGAACCACATTCAAAAGATGGTGATTCTTGCGTCCCGCTACTCTATTTTGTTGAGGAGTATAGGAACATGATCGTTGAAAAATGATACCTTTAGTTTGCATGAAAGATTGGAAATCATTAGACATATATTCCCCACCTGAATCTGATCTAAAAATTTTAACAGTGGTAGAAAATTGAGTGTTAACAAGTATCAAGAACAATTTGAACATAGAGAAAACTTATCAAGTATCGCTGTTGTAGTCAAGGTTGTCAAAATCGCGAGTTGACTCGTAAAATCATATGATTTTACGAGTTAACGTGTATATAACGGGTAAAATTGGGTTAAAAACTAAAAAACCAGCAAACTCGATGAAACTCGTTCAACTTGGTAAACTTAGACCGAGTTTATGAGTTTGACAAAAATAAAAAAATTAATTGACTCCCCTCCCCGTCAGGCCATCACTCATTCACTCTCTAGACTCCAGTCGTCTCCCCTTTCCCCTTTCTCAAATCTCAAGTTCTTATAACTGGTTCCACAACTTTCACTCACTCTCTCTCTCTCTCTCTCTCTCTCTCTCTCTCAAAACAACCATTTTTTTTCTTTAATTCGTTGTTCTTCCTCAAGTCTCCTGACTCTCCACTCTCCATCTTTTATGCTCTCGTGCCTCACCTCTCTATAACAGGTTAGTTGTTTTTCTTGACATAATTGATTCTTAAATACTTGTTTCTGGAGATGGATTTGCTGTAAAAGTCAGATTGAACAATCTGTGCACCTTAATCCTTATGTTCTATTTAAGTTCTTCTTTTCTTCCCTTTTTTCTCTATTAAATTTAACTGAATTTAATGGAAATCTACAGGTGGAATTCAGGCCTACTTTGGTTGCTACTAGTGATTTGTAATTTTCCATTGAGGTTTTCCCCACTATTTGGCTTAAAATTTAAAAATTTTGTTTTATTATCAGTAATATGAAATATGTGTTTGTTGACTTGTTCAATCAAAAGTAATTGATTCTTTCTATTTTAAAATATGTGATCCACATAGTAATTTGTTTTCTTAACTGCGTGGAATACAATGTTTAGTTTGTTTATTTGGTAGGATCTATGGATATTTTAGCTTTTTTTTCTTTCGAAACATTTTCTAGCTTATGAGATAACTTGAAATTCCAAGACAAGGCTAATTTATATTGATACACAATTAGGTCCTTTTCCAACGCTCTTTCCTGTCACATTTTCTTCCCGTCTCTATCACATCTTTGCTCTTATATAACGCAATAACTTTTTTTCACAGTTTTATCTATAAATCTTTGTTGTTCATGACTAAACTATCTTAGGCAACTTGTTTTAAAATCATTTATTCATTGTCATGAGGCATTGCAATATTTCTTCATTTGCCAATTTAATGCTTAACTTTTGTATTGATGATTTTTAACAGGAAAGAGACAGATTGACATTAATATTGCTGATGGTCATAAGAGTGATGAGATCTTGGCATCACAAGGTTAGTTTTCTTGTGTGCTGGAAGAATTTCATTGATTACAAGTTTCATTAGAGACAGTTGTAACTTCTCTAGTATTATTTTGAAATAAAGTACACTTTACTTCTCTAATGTTCATCATCTAATTACCATTATTTCTTTATGGAAACTACATCCCTCTACAGGAGAGATTAACAAGCTATCACTAACAAAGCACAAGGTTAGTTTTCTTATGTCTGTGTTTGTGTAATAATCCTTTAATGCTCCTCTATATTTCATTTTCTAGACCCACAAGCCATTATAAAATATCAGATAAACAAATAGACTTCATGAGGCAATATTATGGTTTACTTGATACAGTTATCCTATAGGTAGTTAATCTCATTCTCTTTCAATCCTTGTCTTTCTTATGTCCTTTTGTATTTGTGAATTACTCCATTGATTATGATTAGGTTTCATTAGGATGACAGTAACATCGCTAGTATTATTTTTTAAACAAACCATATGACATGAGAATATTTTTGTTACAATCAGACTTTCCAATTTGTTAAATCTTTTACCTGACAATGCTAATACCAAGTTGCACATAAAATAGACTAGGCATTTGGGCTCTTAATTTTCTCTTCTGGCTGCATTAGATTGTTAAGTTTGATGTAATCCTCTAGCATTTTATTTTCTAGACCCATTAACTGTTCTGAAGTATTTAATAACGAACCAGACTTGATCAAGCAATATTATGGCTTATCTTTATATGTTTTTCTTTGCCTTGCAATCATATTATTAATATTTCATGTGGCTAAAGCACAAGCAACAGCTAAAGAAATTGCCATTGTGTTAGAGTATATTAAAAAGAGCGGGGGAGTTGAGGTGAGGTTTTTTACTTGGATTGTGATGTGGTTGCATTGAGATTTAAAATCTCATATAAAATAGAGATATTTCTTAGATTAGTTATTTTTACATGTTTTATACCATATATATGATTTGTGATTCAATCATTTTAGCATATGCTAGAGAATCAGTTGTGCCATGTCTAATGTGCATTAAGGCTCAAGTTTATGGCATAATTTGCAGGCAGTTAGTTTGAAAATTGAACTACAATATACATGGCATCTAAAAAAACTAGTTGGTTATAGAAATAATCATTTAGATGATAAGATTTTGATGAATGTTTTAGAAATAACGAGAAAGATAAAGGAAATGAGGCTGGTTTTAGTTTACATGACACACCAACATATTGTTTGTTTTAGGTTTATTAATTTTTAGTTAATGAAATTCTATGGACATAATTGTATTGTATTTTTAAGATATTTAAACTATGTATGAATTTTATTTAAACTGTGTATTTTAAGGTGTTTGGATTTTTGTATTGTTTATTTCATTTTCATTTTAATTGTATTATATTATTATTTACTACTTGACTAAAATTGTCAATATATAATTAGTTAAAATATTTTACTTATGATTTTACGATTTTACGATCCGAGTTTATATTGTGTATTCTGTGTCGTGTAAAAAAAATATTTTTGATAATCTTGGTTGTAGTCATCGATAAAGGTTATAAAATATCTGTAATATGCATGAGAAATGACAGAACTTATTCCCCAAACATCACTATGAATTATCTCAAAAGGGTTTGTGGCTCTATTGCCTTCAGAAGAAAAGGGTAAAATTTTAATTCTACCAAGTTTACATGTGGCACAATTAAGGAACATATTTAAAGCTGAATGTTCTTCATTGTTTATTAACCTAAATTTCAATAAATGAGAGAAAATTCTAGGATTTTGATGACCAAGACGTTTATGCCAAACTTCATTGGACACTTTAGGTGCTGTACAAAAGAAAGATAAAATAGAGGGAGGAAGCAAGGTGCATGGAATAAGGAGTTGAAGAGAAAATAGACGTCCGTGTTTAGGCCCCTTCGCTATCAGCTATCCTAAAATCTGGTCCTATACAATACAGCCACAATTAGAAAAGTGTATGTCACAGTTATTGTCCACAAGCTAACCTACAAAAGCTAAATTTATAGCAAGCTTGGGTGAGACAAAAACATCCTTTAAAAAAGGAGGTACATCACCAACAATCATGATGGGAAGAGTACTACCATTGGTTGTTTTAATATGTGAGGATCCACAATATTTTTGGATATTACTTAAGCCACATAAAGAGTTTGTTATATGATTGGAAGTACCTGAATCTAAGATCCAAGAAAGAGCTAAAGAAATAGTACCTTGAAGACCAAACGTGGAGGAAGCACTCACAATCATTTCTTACACCATCTCTCGGGTTAGGAAATTTACTGGAGGCTAAGTCTATGAAACAGGGGAACTAACAGCAGTAACAACAACGTGATAAGCTTTGTTGGAGCATAGAGGATGACGAATAGGACACTCCTTAATGATGTGTCCTGGCTGCTTGCAGTAGTTGTAAAATTTATGAGGACAATAGGGAGCAATATGTCCATAATTTTTACAGCTATAACATTGTGTCTTGCTCATATCGTAACTCATCCCCTTGTTGTAAGCAGCATAAGCAACTGAGACAGTGGTAGAGATAACTCTTATCTGCTCCATAATGGTCTGAGTATGGAGACACTGCTCTTTACGCAAGAGTTCTCTAAAGCAAGCGTCTAAGGATGGAGCAAGATCGCGATTGAATAAAGAAGCATGAACTGGTTCATATTTTGGTCACAATTTCATCAAAAATTGGTCTTGTTGGCTGATTTTATGGACTTGCTACACTGCCAGCATACCTCCTGCAGAAACTTTGTTTATAACAAGATCAGAATAGTCATTCCACAAAGTCAGAAATCCAAAATAGTAATCTTGAATAAAAAGATCTCTTTAGTTATAGTTGGCAATAGCCAACTCAAGCTGAAAACGTCTAGCATTGTTATCTTGGTTATAGACTTGTGTGAGGTGATCTCATATAGCTTTTGCAGATCTATGAGGACGCAAAGAAAGGATCAAATGTGGCTCCATAGAATTGATAATCCAAGACATGATTTGTGCATCTTTGGCATCCCATTTTTCCTTAGCAACAACAGATCCTTCATCAGCTAAGTCTTCTTTGTCGTTGCCATCTATATGGCCCCATAACTCCTTTCCCTTGAAAAAGATCTCCAACTGAAATGTTCAAGCAACATAATTTTTGCCAGTAAATCTGACACAAACATTATCTGACTTCTCCATAAAGCTATGACTGAGAAAGAAAACAAAAAACTTAAGAATTCTGTGAGAAAAGCTCTGATAGCATAATAGAATGGTTTGAATTGTCTTCATCTTTAGACTAGTCTTTCATTATATAGGAAAAGTTGTCCTGTACATAGTAATTACAAAGACCAAATCTAGGGAGTTATATATGGTAAGGTAAATTTCATATTTATATCTAGCATTTATAGCCTAGATTTTTATAAGTACAAATACTTGTGTGCTTAATGTCAACCTTTCTAGTGACCTGTATACTACTTGATTTCAACTTTTCTATTAACAAGTTAAGGTATCAAACTAGTCATAAAAAAAATACAAGCAGGGGAATGAAGATTTGAAAAGCCAATTAAGGCCAAGATAGAAATGTTCATGAAGAGTATATGTTGGCTAAAAGAGAAGGAAAGAATGCAACTGGAGAGAAGGATGTGTAAAAGTTATTTTTGTATGAGGAATACAAAGAGTTCTAAGATACAAAACAAATTATAGTGTATCAAGGATGAGGATGTAAAGATCTTGGTATCAAGAAGATGGAGAAATCATTTTGACTAGTTGTTTAATGAGATTTAGTTTAGAAACCTTGGAGATCTCATCTTAGAGGAAGCAAGAAACCTTAAATATACATATGGGATATGGGTTTTGGAAGTATTGAGGCTATGAAGGAAGTAAGATTCAAAATTCTTTATAGGCTTAACAAAATAACTATTAAAGTTTCAAGATTCATAGAAGTGGAAGTCATGTGGTTGATAAAAATTGAAGTTTCAACCTTAAACATACATGTCGGATTTTGGTTTTGGAAGTATTGAGGTTTTGAAGGAATTAAGATTCAAAAACCTTTGCAGGCTTAACAAAATAACTATTGAAATTTTAAGATGTATAGAAGTGGAAGTCATGTGGTTGCCAAAGTTGTTGAATGGAATATTGAAGAAGGCACTGGATGACTAGAAAAAAGTGTTTTGCTATACGAGATGAAGGGTAATACTTGAGTTTCATATTCTATTGTGGCATTAAAGTTATTTATCACTTGATATAGCTATGAGGAGAGTGACGAAGCATACATTTTCTAATCAGAAAATCAATTTTGTTTTGTGCTTGAGAGATCGACTAGAGAGTTATGTTTCTTTTTTAGAGTTTGATGGAGAGAAACAGAAATAAAAGAAACCTTTATATGCCTCTAATTGATTTCAAGAAGAATTTTATGACGTGACATACAATATAGATAGAAGCTAGGGTTTTCAAGTTCTAAGGTTACAAACCTAAGCTATAAAGAAATTTAGATAAAACTCTTTATTGTTTTATTAAAAGTCTGAATAATAATCTAAAGTCTCAAATTAAATTAGGCATCCTTATTTTTATTAGTGCTAAAATCCTTTATAGGAAATGATTCCCAATTAAAACATAAATCCTTTATAAGAGAAGATTCCTAATTAAAACTTACCTAACTAATAAATTCATCTAGCATTAGAATTTCTAAATAATAAAGTATTGATTAAATGAAAAGTCCTAATCTAATTAGGAACAAGAATCAAAATACAACAAGGAAAATAAATATTATCATGTACAATAATTTCCGAGCCCTATTTGAATGCCTTTCCAAGAAATTTTAACCTAATAGGAAACAAGGCTTTCAAAATCTTCTGTCAAAAGTTCAGCTCAATGCAATGGTCAGATTAAAAGTTATGCTTGATTTACCAAATTGTATCTTGAACTCTTCTTAAACTTGTCAAAATCTAAAAACCTTAATCGTCAATGAAATAATACAATAAATATTATTGTATCAATAATATTGAAGAAATTTGCCCATATCAATCCCCTTTACTTCTAAAAAACTCGCTCTCGAGTTATCCATCGGACTCGAACACTCCAAATAAATAAATACTTTGAATACAACATTGTCACCAATATATGTGTGAGATAGATTGTTTCAAATATCTTAAATCCAATTTTAACAAAGATATATTCACGTAGAATTTCTGAATCTAAACAAAATTTCTCAAGACTCAAAAAATCAACCTCATATGAATATTTCTTTTGAGTTGATGGCAACATTAATTGACGTGTTTGGTCACCCCTCACAGCAACATCTTGACCATCAATTGGATTGTTAATCTTAGATGATTGATCCAATAAGAATACGCTTGGTTTAAACAACACGCCCATACTTAAGTCCTATTTGATGTCAACTTTAGCCTCCTGAGCAATTCCAACAACTTGTTCTGGCTTTTCTTTTAGTGCTTTGAGACCTTGAGAATCACTACTTCATGAGCTTATTTGATTTCTTCTTCATTATTAGTAAATGAAACATCAAGTAGAGTAGTATTTGCAGCAATGTTGTGTTATCATTGTTGTGATGTTGAAACTTTCTACTATGAATAGTCGACACCTTCTTTATAATTTTCTTCCTTGCTCGTTTAGAAAGTTAAACAAAATACAAATAATAACAATCTAATTGCTTATCTATCCAATATAAAATCTCTTTGTAATCATCTTATATAAATTCTAAAATTATTAATTGTTTCAAATCTTACCGAGATCGAATTAAAGGGATACTAATAAGAGTTCTAAAATCTAAAAATCCAAACCATCATTCTCTAGCACCATAAAAAAGTGTGTATGACAAGTCCTTCTTTTTTATGATAAGTCCTTACTTTTGATGATAAGAAACCTTGTTGAAATAAGAGTAAGCTTCTAGAACTCAGGTTTGCTAACTACTTGATAAATCTTTTATTTAAAAATCTCTCATTATAGAATGAGATCTCATCAAATTCAGAAATAGGTCTGGGGCTGAGGCTGGCTTGCCTTGAGGTAAGTCTCCAGGTAAGTTCATACCCTCTTCATAATCTCTATTTGCGTTACTCATTAGCCAAGCTAGATCTACTATGGTTTGCTCCAAACGATCAAACCTCTGTTTCAAACGATCTAGTTTTTGCTCTCGAGTCCCCACAATGCCCTGAAAAGCCTCCACTCCTGCATCACAGAGTAGGTTACTACTGTTTTCATCCATCAAAGAGGTTAACCTGCTTTGATACTAATTGACACAACGTATAGCATGGATAGAAGTTGGGGTTCTCAAACTCTAAGGTTATAGACCTAGGTTGTTTAGAAAAAAAAATTCTCTAGTGTTTTATTAAAAGTCTGAATAATAATCTTTAATTTCAAAATAAACTAGAAATTCCTATTTATATTAGTCCTAAAATTCTTTATAGAAAATTATTCTCAATTAAAACTAAAATCCTTTGAAGAAAATGATTTCTAATTAAAACTTACCTTGCTAAAAGAAACCATCGAGCATTAGAATTTCTAAATAGAAAAATACTAATTAAATTAAAATTCCTAATTTAAATAGAAAAAAAAATCCAAATACAACAAGAAAAATAAAAACAATCTCGTACACTAACTTCCAAGCTCTATTTAAATGCCTTTCTAATCTCCAATCATCATGAAATTTTAATCTAATAGAAAACAAGGTTTTTGGAATCTTGTGACAAAATTTCAAAATAATTTTAGTTTAAATAAACCAATAGTTTTAAAATATTTTTTTAGAAAAAAATATACAAAATAATTTTTTTATTTTTTAAAATTTATTTTTAATATCAATATATCAAAACCAACTTAAAACATAAAAAAATTAATTTAAAGTAAAAATAAATAAAAAAAATTTACTTTTTTTTTAAATCACTTTTAAAATACAAAAAAAAAAAAAAAGGTTGAAAATGAATGTTGGGATTTGTTGATGTTAAAACCCAGGCATTAGATGCTAAAACAAGAATATAAATAAAATACGGTATCCAATCAAAACCATTTTCAAGATGTTCTCAGTTGTAGATAATGTATGGAGCATGGAATAGAACATTTCATCGCATGCCTATCTAATCCCAGATACAGAAGACAGAATAATTATGCCACCAATCACAAAACTCAAGAAGCAGCAATCAGATGATAATAAAGACATCAAATTGTTTAGCACGCTCAAGTCCTCTGACATGCCAAGTTACAGGAACGCATCCTTCTCGAGCAACTTTAGCACCTCTTGCTGGTTGTTGAGTTTAGCAACATCAATGGGCGTCTTGCCATCCATGTTCTGAAGTGTACTGTAGTTTAACCCAAAGAGAGATTCCATCAGGACAGGAAAAATCACATGAAGCCATAAAGGGAGGGCATTCCTAGCTGAGAGCTATTGACTTACACTGCAGCGCCATTTTCCAGTAAAAGGGCTACACACTCCTTCCTTCCATAACCAGCTGCGTAATGCAGTGCCGTGTTCTTGTTCTTATCCAGTGCATCAACAGTTGCCCCAGCCTCGAGAAGAATTTGGGCACACTTCACCTGAAACAAATTGAAAGCAGCTGCTTGTTGCTTACAATAGCAATTTGACCAATTTGCATAAATTTCCAATAATGTCTGACGGCCCAATGATTCTGCAACTAGAAGGGGCCCAAACCAAGAGGTCAGCTATAGATTACTGACCAATCTAAAATCTAGCCTTCTATCATTGTAAGCCAACTAGGGAGTTCAATTTTTGCAATGTATTCATGAACTCTTTCTAGCAGCATACCATAATAGGTTCCTTAAGTCACCTCTAACGATTACTTGTCTTTTGATAATAACAAAAAAGCCAGGATCAACCGCTGAAGAGGAGAGGGGCAAAAAGCAAGAGTCTACACCACACACAAACAACAGAGCAGTAGTTTAGAAATAATGATACCTCCCCATATCCGCACGAAAAATGCAATGCAGTTCTTCCCTCTGAATCTTCTTCATCCTTGTCAGCACCAGAGGCTAGAGCATTTTTCAAACCCTAATTGGAGAGTGCATATAAAATTTTGAGGTAAATTTGCAAACGGTATCTCCAATTGATCTGACTTAAATAGATAGAACAGAGAAGCATTGGATAACATGGAGGCAAAAGAAAATTATATTGAACATCAAAGGAGGAAAAAAAATGATCCACCTCCCGCAGACTTTAGAGAAATATTGAATTCTCCCAGTGTAGTCAAAATGACCAAGTCAGCGGTCATTGGACTTCTCTAAAATGAACTAACTAGCATTGGGTCATGCTCAGATATTTACAATAGAAATGGAAGAACAATGGGGACCATAATATCCAACAAACTATTCACCAGATTAATGGAAACATGAATAACGAGTGTGCATGTAAGTATGATAAAAATTACATATAATACACTAAAGTCAAGGGCCACATAAATGCTCTACATCTTACCAAGTAAACCAATGTCACTAAAATCTATAGAGATGAAAGAACAAAATACCAACATAAAAATGAAAAGGTATATATATTCAGTTTTCCATTCAGCATTCACCATGTGGTTTCCACATTTAAACTAATCCAAAGATCAAGCTAAAAGTGTTAAGGAGCTTCAACTAATTGCTAAATGAACATGAACAAGTCACGTATCTACAGCTACCAACAAAGCTCAAAATGTCAAAAGCTGTGCATGGGCTTAAAAGAGAGTGATGAGAAGAAACCATCAAAGTCTTAAGAAAGTTCCAGGGGTCATCATTGTCTAATAATGCTGACATGAAGGTAGGTCTTGTGGTGTGTCGAAATAGAAATCTGTGCCTATATCCTCTCTCATCATATCAAATTGGGCACTCCTAAGTTAAAAATTAAGTCCACAAAACATTAGCTAAACACTTCCATTAACAGTAATTAGACAATTTTCAGCCAGTCTAGGCTGCAATCGCTTTAACTGATAGATAAGACGCAATGCATTTAATGGGAAAGAAAAGCAAAAACAATTTAAATGATGTAATTAAAAATAAAGGTGGCATCCATCAGGGGAAAGATAGATAAAGGTTAAGCGTGTCAAACCTGCAAAAAAAGGCAGCAGGCAATCAAAAGAGAATTGTACCCTACCTCAACATCACCAACACTGGCACAGTGATGGACAACTGATTCATCCTCATTTCCTGCTTCTTCTGCTTCCTCGTGTCCAGAAGTTTCCACAGAAGTGCCTGCTTCTTCGGAAACTGCAAGACCCATTGCTTCACCCAACTTCTGGAGAACGTCTTTATCATTCCAGTACCTAGGCAAGCATAATTTGGGTGTCAGTAAGTTGAGAAATTAAAACCAACTTATACAATCCATCTTTGCTAATATCAAGGCAGGAGAAACATAGCAACAATCTTCTAGTTTTTCCCTATTTTAATAAGCAATAGTAAAATACTAGATATTATGATTACCAACCTCATCATGGCAGCTGGACCACCGGACTCTATCTCTTCTAAAATAGGCTTTAAAGAAGGATCTTCTCTTATTCGTGTCATTCGCTCCTCAATCTGATCCTTTTGCGATGGGTTTGAGAAACTCTCAAGCATTTGAGACATTGATGGATCCTGAGGATTGATGGGGGAAAAATTAGCCTTTCATCAGGACTTACAATTAAACAATGAATAGGAACATGAGACGAGCAAAAAAACAAAAAACAAAAAAAAAAACAGATATACCTGCATTAATGCATTGCCAAGGCGCTCAGCCATAGTCATAAATTGAGGATTCTGCATAACCTGTTGCATGGTTGAATAGTATTGTTGAGTATCAAAGTTAGGGATAGCATCTTCGGCTGGTGCACCTTGAAAAGTCTTCTGGAGCTGCTCTGCCATCTGATTGAATGAAGGATCTTTGGATATCTGCTCGGCTAACTCCTTGATGCTCGGGTCCTGCATATATCAAAGCATAGACATCTATAAACCCTTAGAGAGATATGGTGAAAGTGTCCAATATTTTAGAGTGAAGTAAACACAAGTTCACAAAATGAGCTTCAAGGCAAGATCTTCACTGCCAGAAAGATACCTTATGGAATGTTAATACTCGGAAAATTAAATTGAAAACAAAGCGAAGAACTGAAGAGTAAAAATTAGTAAATGTAACGGAAATTGACATACATTAAGCAGGCCGGTCATAGCAGAAAAATCAAAAGGATTAGGAGGAATTCCAGCAGCAGCAGAGGCACCTCCCAGTCCAGGAGATTGAGGAGGAGGAGCCCTTCCTTGTTCCCCGGAGGTTGAGGAGGTTACTGATGGTTTAGAAGAGGAGTCTTTGCTGTTATTTTCTGCTGCCGAAGCCGAACCTGTTTTCTCCTCTAATAACACAGCAATATGAGATGGGATGGCATTGGATGAGATGCGATTCGAGTGAGCGAGTCAGTCGAGTTTATTTCGTAGGCAAAAAAACAAAAAAAAAAAAAAAAACAGCAACGGATCCATCCAGGAAATTGAATGTACGGGAGAAAGCTTACCAGATGGAATGGTAACATCCTTGTTCGTGGTCGCCATGACAGACAACAAGCTAAGCTTAAAGAAAACTATGCAATCTAAGAAAGGAGGAAGAGATTATTATCTGAAGACGATCGACAGAAGAAGAAATCGAATCGAGTAATTACTTTGCTAATTAATTTTTATACATAATAAATAAACAATATCACTTTGCTAATTATAGAAGTAGAAGAAGGCAGGACTAAGAAGATTACCAGGCGGAGGCAGGCAAGCAAGGCTGGGTGTATGAATTGATGGTTTCAAGTCAGGTATCTGCCACCACACAGCACAAAGAAGAGAGGAGAGGAAAGCAAATGAAGCAAGGGATTCGATTGAACTGAATACAAACAAACACGCTTAACGTAAGTGGGCCATCTCAATCCTCGTTGAGATCAGCGAATATGAACAGCTTAGAAGCTGACCTCGAAGCTCCAGCTTACTTCGGCTCATCCCATTTTTAATTTCACGAGCAGGCCCGACGGTGTTTGTGATTGGGCCTTTTGATTTCTATCATGCTTAAGATGAATAGCTTATTCGGTAGCGTGATGCTTTTTAATTAAAAGATTTTAAAATAATATATTTTAGATTTTTTTTATAGAAGTATATTAAAATAATAATTTAATATTATTTCAAGCAAAAAAATAATTGATCCAACACAAAAATAAAAAAGCATACAATAATAAAAAATATTTTTTTTCCTATTCTTCTCTTATGCTTGTTAGTAGACTGACAATATTTGTTTTTATAACAATATATTAAAATAATAATTTAATATTTTTTTAAAAAATAATTTATCCAACACGAAAATAAACAAACCCATAATAATAAAAATATATTTTCTCTCTTTTTTTCTCTCAGTGCTTAACTTGTCGGTAGACTTAGATAATATTTATTTTTGCAATTTAACTATATTTTTCTTAAAATTAATTTTTTTGTTTTTTTAAATTTTTTTTGATGTGTTAATGTTAGAAATAATTTTTTTAAAATAAAAAAATATTTTATGCATTTCCAAGTGTTAGGTGACTATTGAGTTGAAATGGTTTTTTGACATGGTATCAGAGCCTTGATGACCAAACGGTCCCGAGTTTAAATCTCATCATCCCTATTTATTTAATAAAAATTAAGCACAAGATAATGTGAGACTATGTAAGTTTCAAGCCTAAAGAGTTTTTACTTGAGGGGGTATGTTAGAGAATAATATAAATCATATCTTAGAACCTCACTTAACTGCTTAAACTATTGGGTTAAGATAATTATGTGACACCAAGTAAATAATATTTTTAAAAAGAATTCCTATTATAATTTCAAACACTGCAATAGTAACGATTTTGGATTAAGGTTGTAACTGCTATGCAACCTTAAAACGAACAAAACCTTAATTTATTGACATATTAAAATGAAGCACCATCCTCCCCCTTTTAAATTTATTTAATGAGATACAAGAAAAAATGTATATAAAAGTATACAGAGAAATAGAGAATTGCCTAAATATTCAATGCCGCCTAAGATTAAAATTTGATTCAAATCTAGCATATATTCAAAGAGAAGAAAAACAATTTCTTTAATTAGTTCCTCCAATGCAAAGCCATAATTATATATAAGCAATGGTGGATCCAATGTTCAGGAAAGCAATAATAAGGAATACCCCTGTGAGACCAATAAGTGTTGCTTTGCATACTTTTAAAAATATAGCACTTGAGGGCCTAGCTGCTGTGGTCAATCGTGTGACTTGTTCCGTCCCCGTCCCGGGTTCGACCCTCTATGTGCACGCCTGTCACCCCCGCGGTGCCTTACCTGCCCCTGGGCTTGCAGGATGTTCAGTGGGCCATGGGGAATAGTCGTGGTGCGCGCAAGCTGGCCCGGACACCCCATGTAAATCAAAAAAAAAAAATATATATTTTTTTACCCTTATGATATAAAAAAAAAATATGAGGTTATTGGGCAAGGGTTTTTTTGGTTTTTCCCTTCTCTGTGTATAGTTAGAATACATATTTGACCTTAAAAAAAACAAAAACAAGGTTTTCATTTAGGGGTATTTTTGTACTTTTACATGAGTTTTTTAGGTAATTACCAATCATGGGGTGTTTTTGTATTTTCATATTGACTTTCTTAATTTCTTAACCAAGAAAGTTGTTGGCGCGTGCTAATCGCGTGTAAATGAGTGAGTGGTGTTTGTGTCATTTAGATGGTGCATGTGACACCAACCGGTGGTTAAACCTGACCTTCCATTATCTTTTTGGATGCGCCACCGTGTCCTCTTCCACATGGTTTGGTGCGTGATGGTGTATGGTAGTTGTTTTTTTTTTTTTTTTGCTTTTCTCTCTCCTACCATGTAAAGTACACGATTTTCCTTTTTATTTTTTGTTTTTCGATTTCAGTCTTTATTCTCTTGATTTCTTATTTCATTCTTATTCTTTGTTATTTTTAATATAATCATCTCCATATAAACATGTTTTTTTTTTCATTTCAGTCCTTATTCTTTTGAATTAATTTTTTTTTCTAGACCCTTTTGTTAAAGTTTTTTTTTGTTTCAATTTCATCATTCAATTAAATTTTTTGTTGTTTTTTTTTCAATTTGACCCTCATTTTTTTGATTTTTTTTCTTTTGTTAAAGCTATTTTTCAATTCAATATAACCCTTCAATTAAAAAAAAAATGTCCTCTAATTAATTTTGTTTTCACCCTCATTCTTTTAATTAATGTTTTTTTACATCCTTTTATATAATTGATTTTTTTTATTTCATCTTTTGACATTTGATTGGTTAGAAATTCGGTTTTGAACGATTTTATTGTTCTGTATTAGTGCTTTTTTTCTAAATATTTATTTTGTGATTATCTTTAATTCATTTATTTTGAGTTTATCTTGGATCTATGACTTAGCTCACGGACTTTGCATGCTTTTTTTTAATATAAGTTTTTTAAAAAATTATTTTGTTTGTGTCTGGTTTTTCAAGATATTATTCTAATTCATGAATATTTTTTATTTTATAAAAATGAACTTTATTTTTCAAAATAAAAGATATTTATTTTTAAATAATATTTCTAATATATTCGTCCTTGCGTAATATTTTTTTAGGGTGTGGGTTTATTCAATCAGTTTTATTTATATTTATATTTATATTTATATTATCTTTTATTAATTTAAATAAACAAGTTCACTAAACACAATAAGGTAAATATCTTATTTCATGTGACTAATATCTTGATCTACATTCATCTCTTAATTTTTTTCAATTTTTCTTTTGGTTATTCTTAACTATTTTTTTTGTTTATTTACATGGATAGTTATCAATTTATTTAATTAGATACTTGTATAAGCTTTTTGATTTAAAATTTGTATTTTTTTATGTAAAAAAACACATCGAAATAGCCTG
>Ga0325401_1000616_pt1 | contig 26758 bp, 21 predicted proteins | sample PopdelMetagenome_FD_205666 | JGI IMG/M metagenome (GOLD analysis project Ga0325401, IMG submission 205666) | Populus deltoides microbial communities from Bellville, Georgia, United States - Xylem-PdKOR-R2 | ecosystem: Host-associated > Plants > Phyllosphere > Stem > Wood/Secondary xylem | place...
CCGGTAGCGGCGACACCGCCATTGCCGGCCTTCGGTTCCGCTTCGCTTCACCTCCAACCGGCAATGGCGGCGGAAACGACAATGCACTAACTATCTACCCGGACCACCCGGTGGGGGCTGCTCAGTCCAGACTGTCATAGTCGATGGACCACTCAGAAGGGGGCAGCTCACTCAGCGAACGCCACTCGCGCCCGTCCCAGCGGATCACCTCGTCCTCGCCGACGGTGACCACGTGCACCCTGCCTGCCCACTCGCGCACCAGCCGGGTGCCGGGGGGCGCCGCCCGCGTGCGCGTCTTCCCCCGCGCGAGCTGGTCGAGCGCCTGGGTGGCGGCCCGCGGCAGGCCGCCCAGCGCCCTGGCCTGGATCTCCCAGGCCAGGGCCAGCCGCAGCATGCCGGTGCCGACCCTGGGCGCCGGTGTGCCCACCAGCCCGACCCAGCGCCGACGCAGGTCGCCCAGCGCCAGCGCGTCGAGCCGGGCGACCTCGTCGCCTACCGCGGTGGCCGCGGTCACGCGGCACCGCCGACGCGGTAGCAGGTGACGCCGTCGCGCCTGCCCCTGGCGACGTCGTGCCCCTTCTTGCGGAGGCCGGTCAGCGCCGCGCGGGTGGTGTGCGGCAGCCAGCCGGTCGCCGCGATCAACTCGGGCAGGGTGGCGCCCCCGGCACGCTCAAGCATGGCCAGCACCGTGGCGGCCTTGGACGGCGCCTTCGCAGGCGCGGGCGCGGGCACGAGCGGGGTAGGGGAAAGACCCGCCCCGTCACGGGCATCGTCGCCGCTGCCCTCCCCGGGCAGCTCGACCCCGATGGCCGCGGCGCCGGCCGCGGTCAGGAACACGCCGTAGGGCACTGCGTCGCCTTCCGCCGCGTGCCGCTCCTCCGCCAGTCCGCGTTTGATGAGCGACACCATCGCCTTGGCGGTGCCGCCGCCGGGGCGGACGCTGGCGGGCAGCGGCAGCAGGTTGCGGTCGTCGCGCTGCGAGGCGGTCGAGAGCAGGATGGTCTGGGTGTCGGTCAGTCGTGTCATGGTGTCGGCTCCTGGCGGGAGCGGCACCGCGCCGCCCCCACCGGCCGCAGCCCCGGTGAGCGCGTCACCCGGGGCGGGGCGGGTGCGACTCACCCGCGTCGTTGCTGTGCCAGCGCTGTCGCTCGACGGTGCTCGCAAGTCGAATGGATAGTGCGGGGCGAGCTGTCAGCCGCAAAATGTGCAATGCTGCCGGTGCGGGGGACTTCCGGCCTTGCGGCTACAGTCCAGTTGACCCTAACGGCCGCGCCACTGTTACCGTCGTCGAGGAAGTGCCCGCATGTCCGAAGATCAGCGTACGAGCACCGACGTGGTCGAACTGGCGGCCGCGCTGACGGTGGCGTGGCTCGGCAACCAGAACACGCGCTCGTCGACCGACGACGTGCCCGCGTTCCTGACGATGATGCACGAGGCGGTCAGCGATCTCGCCGCCGCCGGTCGCGGGAACGCCGTTGACCAGGACGGCGAGGTGGACGTCGAGCACGTGCCCGCGGTGAGCGTGCGCAGGTCGCTCGCCTCTCGCGACCACATCGTGTCGATGATCGACGGCCGGCCGTACAGGTCGCTGCGCCGCCACCTCACCGCCAACGGGCTGACGCCCGACGGGTACCGGCAGCGCTACGGTCTCAAGCCCGACTACCCGATGGTGGCTGAGAGCTTCAGCGAGGCGCGGCGCGCGTCGGCGAAGACGCACGGGTTCGGCCGCGGGCGGAAGGGCGCCGTCGACGCCGCCGCCCCGGCGCCCGAGCCCGCGAAGCCGGCGCGCGGCCGGCGGTCCCGGAAGGAGGCCGCGGCCGCCACGGCGGCGTAGCGCGGCGGCGGGGGGCAGTCCGCCTCAGAAGGCGTAGCGCACCTCGCAGTACGGCAATGCCTCGCCCAGCCAGCCTAGGAAGCGGTCGAGCCACTGCCGCTTCCACCGGGCGCGGTAGCGCAGGTTGACCATGTCCGACTGGCTCAGCTTCCGCTCCTGGATGTCGGGCCGCCACAGCCATTCCTCGGCGCGCGGGTGCCATTGCAGATTGAGGTCGTGCAGCCCCTCGTTGTGCGTCAGGAAGATCACCTCGCACTTCATCTGCGCCCTCGCGGCCGGCGACAGCGCCGCGTCCAGCTCGGCGAACAGCGCCTTCCACTCCGCCTCCCACCCTTCGTGCACGATCACGGGGGAGAAGTTGGCGTGCACCTCGTAGCCGGCGGATACGAAGTCGTTGATGGCCGCGATCCGCTCCGCCATCGGCGAGGTGCGCACGTCCACCACCTTCGCGATGGTCTCAGGCATCAGGCTGAAACGAACGCGGGTCGACCCCTGCGGGTCGTAACCCAGTAAGTCGCGGTTGACGTACTTGGTCGCGAACGAGCCCTTGGCGCCGGGCACGTCGCGGAACGCCGCCACCAGGTCGCGCACGTTGTCGGACAGCGAGGCGTCGACCGACAGGTCGCCGTTCTCGCCCAGATCGTACACCCAGTCGGTAGGGTCGATGCTGTTGGCCTCCGGCTTGGGCCCCAGCTTGGCCGCGTGGCGCGCCAGTGCGCGCGTCACGTCGTCGACGTTGACGAACACGCTGATGGGGTTGGCGTAGCCCTTGCGCCGCCCGACGTAGCAGTAGGCGCACGCCATCGCGCAGCCGTTGGAGGATGAAGGCGCGATGAAGTCGGCGGAGCGCCCGTTCGGGCGCATCTGCATGCCCTTCTTGACGCCCAGCACCAGTACCTCGCGCTTAACGCGCAGCCAGTCGCCCGCCAGCGCCGGGTCGGCGAGCTGCGGTATCCGCCAGTGGCTGGCGACCTCCACCTGTTCGGCGTCGGGGAAGCGCGCCAGCACCTCGCGCCCGCGCGCGTAGTCGCGCACCGCGGGCTCCAGGTAGATCAGCCGGGGGTCGATCAAAGTTCGCGGCAGCGCCATGCGTGTCGTACGAGCGGGGTACGCGCTTCGATCCCGCCCGGTGCCGGGAGATCGGGTGCACCACGCCCGTTCTCTGCACCGTCCACTATCATCACCATTCCGCCCGGCCACACGCCTCCCGGCACGATCACTCACCGGTCCAGTGGATGCTTTTCCAGCCGTGACCGGCTCCGGAACGACCAGACGAGGTTGGCGACGCTGGAGATGAGGGCCGCGACGGCGAGCAGCATGGGAGGGTCGATGACGGGCATGGGACGACTCCTTGTTCCCGTTATGTACCAGATTGGTTCGTTTTGTAAAGATGCCGTGAGCAGCTCAGATTGGTATCGGCTATACGACTGACCGCGCCGTCGTCTCGTCACTGCCGCGACAGCCCGACTGTGTGTTCCCGGTTGACCACGATCCGTCGGGCGTGATCAGCTGCGCGCAGGAGATCCGACAGGGGGATCGTGAATGCCGCCGATGTCCGCCTCGACAGCGCAGCAGCAAATGGCCCCGTCCGTGCCGGCCGAGGCCGCGCCCGGGGAGGTGGTGGTGGTCGGCCGCCGCGAGACCTTCAGGCTCGATACGGGGGCGATCCGAGCCGCGCAGGCAGCCTTCCAGCGGCATCGGCAACGGTTCGCGCCGCAGTCTACCCTGGCTTTCCTTGTCACCCGCCGGGGCGGGGGAGCGCTGCCGGCGGCGGGCCTGCGGCTCTGGTTCACCGACGGCCGGAGCAGGATCGGGGTGCCGGTCGGCGACGGCGGCCGTTTCGACCTGACCGGCCTGCCAGCCGGCAGATGGTGGCTGGCGTCTAACCTCTCGCGCCGCGAGGTCAGGGTCGAGCCGCTGGTGCTGTCGCCGCAGTCGAGCCGGTACGACTATCGGCTGGGCGACGGCCGCCTCCAGTGCCGCGTGTCGTGGGCGATGCTGAAAGCCAGCGTCCCGTTCTTCGCGGCCCCGCTCGTCGGTGCGGCAGACGCTATTGGTCCGTGCACGTCGCGCAAGATCGGCGTCTACGCGACCGTGCCCGCCGTCATCCGGTCGGGCGTCGTCAGGGACGGCGCGCGAGCCCTCCCCCTTGAGATAGGCAGGGCCGGGCGCTCATACCGGTACCCGGGCGGCGACCCCACGCTGGGCAACGAGGCGAGGGTCACGATAACGATGTGACGGGAGCCGCCAGGGCGGGGCGGCACCGCGCCTGCCGGTCGACCGTACCGTCGTACCGCCTTGTCCAGGACGTCGATGACGACGCGCGGATTTGGCCGGCCGCCTACTTATCCACAACCCGGCCACCGATGCCCGGCTTGACTGATACGGCTGCGTTACGGAACATATAGGGAACAGCAGAGTAGAGCCGTTCATGCGTCCCACCCCCCTCCAGCCCCCCTTTCTCGACCGCCTGCGCGCCGTCGCCTGCCCCGTACCGACCGATCATCGCCTGTCGCCCTTCGGCATTCCGGCACTGGATGGGCGCCTCGACGGCGGCCTCCGGTCCGGCGCGCTGCACGAGGCGGCGCCCGCGACCGGGTCGCTCGCCGACGACGCGGCCGCCACGCTGTTCTTGGCCGGCGTCGCGGCCCGGGAGGCGGCGGACTCCGGCGCGCCGGTGCTGTGGGTGAGCGCGCGCACCGACCTCTACGCGCCCGGCCTCGCCCAGGCGGGGCTGGCGGCGGCGGACGTGATCTACGCCGAGCCGCGCGACGACGCGGCGGCGCTCGCGGTGGCGGAGGACGCGGTCCGCGACGGCACGCCGTGCGCCGTCGTGCTGGAGGCGTCGCGCGTGCCGATGGTCGCCACCCGCCGGCTGCAGCTCGCCGCCGCCGACGCCGACCTGCCCGTGCTGCTGCTGCGACGACGCGGGCGCGGTGGCGATCCGCTCGGTGAGCCGTCCGCCGCCTGGTCCCGCTGGCGGGTGAGCGCTGTACCGTCCGCACCGCTGCCGGTGGCGGGCGTGGGCCGGCCGCGCTGGACCGTCGAGCTCGCCCGCCGCCGCGGCGGCGAGGCCTTCTCCCTCGTGCTGGAGGGCTGCGATGCGACGGGTCGTCTCGCTGTTCCTGCCGCTGCTGTCCGTGGAACGGATGCGCCGGCGGGAGCTTTCCGCGCCGCGGCCTGAGCCGCGCGTCCTGGAGCTGCCGGTCGACGACGACCCCGGCGCCTGCTCGGTGCCGCGGGGCGGCGGCTGGCGGCCGGGCGCCCGCTGGGCGCGGGACGGTCTGCCCGACCGGGCGGAGGTGGCGCGCCGCGTGGCGGCCATGCCCGCGCACGCGCGGCCGCCGATGCGCGAGCTGGGCCGGCGGTCCGAGGCTGCCGAGCATCCGTTCCGCGGCGGGCGGGACGCGTCGTCGTCCGAAAGGTCCGGGGCTGCGGCCCCGCCCGTCTCGCCGGCCATCGTCACCGTGCCGGACGCGGCGCCGCTGGTGCTGGTCGCCAAGGTCGGTCGACAGGACAAGGTCGTGGCGGTGTGCGGCACGGCGGCCGCGCTGGGGCTGACGGTCGGCATGGCGGCCACCCACGCCCGCGCACTGGTGTCCGACTTGGATATGCGCCCGGCCGAGCCGGAGGCGGACGCCGGGCTGCTGAACCGCCTGGCGCTGCTCGCGGTGCGGCGGTGGACGCCGACCGTCATGGTCACTCCGCCCGACGGGCTGTGGCTCGACCTCACCGGCGCCGTCCACCTGCACGGCGGCGAGGAGCGGTTCTGCCACCGCCTGCGCGCTCTCTGCCGTCGCGCGGGCTACACGGCCCGCGTGGCGCTGGCGGACACACCCGGCGCCGCGCACGCGCTCGCGCGCTACGGCGCCGACGACGTGGTGGTGGTGCCGACCGGGGGCACGCTGGCGGCGGTGTCGCCGCTGCCGGTGGCGTCGCTGCGGCTCGACCCGGACGCGCTGGGGGCCGCGCGCCGGTTCGGGTTCGAGGCGGTGGCGGACCTGCTGCCGGTGGCGCGCGGACCGCTGGCGCGCAGGCTCGGCCTCGCCGCCGTGCTGCGCCTCGATCAGGCGCTGGGCGCCGCGGCCGAGCCGGTCACCGCCGTCACCGACCCGGCAGCCCCCGCGGCCGAGCGCCGGCTGCTGGAGCCGATCGGGACCGCGGAAACCATCGCCCAGGTTATGGCCGACCTGCTCGGCGACCTCGTGGCGGAGTTACGCGCTCGCGGTCTCGGAGCCCGTTCCATCGTCATGACCGCCGAGCGCGTGGACGGCGGCGAGCAGCGCGTGGCGGTCGGCACCTCGCGCGCGACCCGCGACGCGGAGCACCTCATGCGGCTGTTCCGGCTGCGGATCGAGCGCGTCGACCCCGGCCTCGGGCTGGAGCGGTTCGCCATGGTGGCCACGCTGACCGAGCCGCTGGACGCGACGCCGCTCGGCGCCGTGCTCGCCGGGGAAGTCCAGGTCCGCGACCCCGCCCGGCTGGTGGACGTGGTAGCCGGCCGGGTCGGACAGCGCTCCGTCTACCGCGTGGCGCCCGTCGAGAGCCACGTGCCCGAGCGGGTGGCGGTCCGCACCAGCTCGGTCGCGGCGCCCGGCAGCTGGCCGTCCTGGCCCAGGCCGGTGCGGCTGCTGGCGCGGCCCGAGCCGCTGTCGCGCGTGGTGGCGCTGCTGCCCGACCACCCGCCGCGCCGGTTCGAGTGGCGCGGCGCGATGCACGCCGTGGTGGCGGGCGACGGCCCGGAGCGCGTGCACGGCGAGTGGTGGCGGCGCGCGGGCGAGGTCTGGGCGTCGCGCGACTACTGGCGCGTCGAGGTCGAGGCGGGCGGCCGCTACTGGCTGTTCCGCCGCGGCGACGGCGTCCGGTCCGACACGGGCGACCTCAGCTGGTGGCTGCACGGCGTGTTCGCGTGACCGACTACGTCGAGTTGCAGGCCGCCTCGCACTTCTCGCTGCTGCGCGGCGCGTCGAGCCCCGAGGAGCTGTTCTCCGCCGCGGCGCTGCTCGGCCACTCGGCGCTGGGCATGGCCGACCTCGGCACGGTGGGCGGCGCGGTCCGCGCGTGGCAGGCGCAGAAGGCTACCGGCGTCCGCTCGATAGCGGGCGCGCGGGTCGCGACGTCGTGCGGGCGCGAGCTGCTGCTCTACCCGACCGACCGCCCCGCCTGGTCCAGGCTGACCCGCCTGCTGACGCTGGGCAAGCGCCGCGCCGGCAAGGGCGGGTGCCTGCTGCACTGGCCGGACCTGGAGTCCTGGTCCGAAGGCATGATCGCCATATTGCTGCCCGCCGGGGCGGACGAGGCGAACGTCCGGGCGTTACGCGACCTCAGGGACGTCTACGGCCGCCGGGCCCACGCCGCGCTGACCCAGCGTCGCCGCCCCGGCGACGCGGTGCGCATCGCGGCGGTCGCCGCGCAGGCCGCCGCCGCTGGCGTGCGCGCGGTGGTAACCGGCGACGTGCTCTACCACGCCCCCGAGGTCAGGCTGCTCCAGGACGTGGTCACCGCCGTGCGCCACGGCTGCACCGTGGACGAGCTCGGCTACAGGCGCGAGGTGAACGCCGACCGCGCGCTCAAGAGCCCGGCCGAGATGGTCCGCCGGTTCGGCGCCTACCCCGACGCGCTCAGGGCCAGCGTCGACATAGCCTCCGACTGCAGCTTCGACCTGGGCCAGCTGACCTACCAGTATCCTGACGAGCGCGTCATCGAGGGGCTGTCGGCGCAGGAGGCGCTGGAGCAGCTCACCGCCGACGCGGCGGCCACCATGTTCCCCGACGGCGTGCCGCGCGCCTACGCCGACCAGATCGCCCACGAGCTCCGGCTCATCGGCGAGCTCGCCTACGCGCCCTACTTCCTCACCGTGCACGCCATTGTGCGCGAGGCTCGGCGCCGCGGCATCCTGTGCCAGGGCCGCGGCTCGGCCGCCAACAGCTGCGTCTGCTTCGTGCTGGGCGTCACCAGCATCGACCCCATCCGCCACGAGCTGCTGTTCGAGCGCTTCATCAGCGGCGAGCGCAAGGAGCCGCCCGACATCGACGTCGACTTCGAGCACGAGCGGCGCGAGGAGATCATCCAGTGGATCTACGACACCTACGGCCGCGACCGCTCGGCGCTGACCGCGGTCGTAACCCGCTACCGCGCGCGGGGCGCGGTCCGCGACGTCGGCAAAGCGCTGGGGCTGCCCGAGGATCTGACCGCCGGCCTCGCGGGACTGGTCTGGGGCTGGTCGGCGGAGGGGGTGGGCGAGGCCCAGGTCGAGCAGCTCAACCTCGACATACGCGATCGCAGGCTGGCGCTGACGCTGGACCTGTCGCGCAGGCTGATCGGCGTGCCCCGACACATGAGCCAGCACCCGGGCGGGTTCGTGCTGACGCGCGACCGCATCGACGACCTCGTGCCCGTCGAGCCCGCCGCCATGGCCGACCGGCAGATCATCGAGTGGGACAAGGACGACATCGACGCGCTCGGCTTCATGAAGGTCGACGTGCTGGGGCTCGGCATGCTCGGTGCCATGAACAGGGCCTTCAACCTGCTGGCCGAGGCCAAGGGCGTCCACATGGGTCTCGCCGACCTGCAGGATGACGACCCGGACGTGTTCGCCATGATCCAGCGCGCGGACACGCTGGGCACGTTCCAGATCGAGAGCCGCGCGCAGATGGCCATGCTGCCGCGCATGAAGCCGCGACGCTTCTACGACCTCGTCATCCAGGTCGCCATTGTCAGGCCCGGCCCCATCCAGGGCGACATGGTCCACCCCTATCTCCGCCGCCGCGAGGGGCTGGAGCGGCCCGAATATCCTAAACCCGAGCTGCGCGCGGTGCTCGAGAAGACGCTGGGCGTGCCGCTGTTCCAGGAGCAGGCCATGAAGGTCGCCATCGTCGGCGCGGGCTTCACGGCGGCGGAAGCGGACCAGCTCCGGCGCGCCATGGCGACGTTCAAGTTCACGGGCGGCGTGTCGCACTTCTCCGAGAAGCTGGTCGAGGGCATGGTCGCGCGCGGCTACCCGCGCGAGTTCGCGACCAGGACCTTCAGGCAGCTGGAGGGCTTCGGCAGCTACGGCTTCCCGGAGAGCCACGCCGCCAGCTTCGCCAAGATCGCCTACGCCAGCAGCTGGATGAAGCACCACCACCCGGACGTGTTCTGCGCGGCGCTGGTGAACGCGCAGCCCATGGGCTTCTACGCGGTGGCGCAGGTGGTCCGGGACGCGCGAGACCACGGCGTCGAGATCCGGCCGCCGTGCGTCAACGCGTCGCGGTGGGACTGCACGCTGGAGCCCTCAGGCGGCCGCTACCTCGCCGTGCGGCTCGGCCTGCGGCAGGTGCGCGGCCTGTCCAACGCCGACGGCGCGGCGGTCGTGGCGGCGCGCGGGACCATGCCGTTCGCGGGCGTCGACGATGTGTGGCGCCGCTCGGGCGTGCCGCGCGCGGCCGTCGAGCGGCTAGCGGACGCGGACGCGTTCCATAGCTTCGGCGCCGACCGCAGGCGGGGGTTGTGGCAGGTGCGGGGGCTCGGCCACGCGCCGCTGCCGCTGTTCGCCGCCGCCGACGGGGCGGCCGACACGGTGGCGGCCGAGGCCGCGGAGCCGGACGTGACGCTCCGGCCGCTGACGGACGGGCGCGAGGTGATCGAGGACTACCGCGCGCTGCAGCTGTCGCTGCGCGCCCACCCGCTCGTGTTCCTGCGCGACGAGCTGGCGCGCCGCGGCGTGGTCCGCTGCGCCGACCTCGAGCGGCTGCGGGACGGCCGGCACGTCCACGTGGCGGGCGTGATCCTGGTCCGGCAGAAGCCGGGCTCCGCCAAGGGCGTGCTGTTCATCACGGTCGAGGACGAGACCGGCGTCGCCAACGGCATCCTGTGGCCGGACCGGTTCGAGGCGCAGCGGCGGACCGTCATGTCGGCCTCGATGATCGGCATGGTGGGGCGCGTGCAGCGCGAGGGCGACGTGATCCACGTCATCTGCGACCGCATCGAGGATCACGGGAGCCTGCTCGCCCAGGTCGGCGACATGGCGTTCCCGCACCGGACCGGCCGCGGTGACGGGGCGCGGCACGCGGGTGCGCCGGACCGCGGCGACGCCGGGTGGAGCCCGTCGCCTCGCGACTGCTACTGGCCGCCGCACGCCGACGGCATGGACCCCGAGCAGGTCGTGCGGCTGCGCTCGCGCGACTTCAGGTGAGGCGTGGCGGCGTTGCCACGACACCAGCGGGTGGTGATCGCGCTGTCGCTGCGCATCCTGCGCGCGGGCGTCGAGCGCTGCGGCGAGGGCCGGGTGGACGGGGTCGAGGTGCGGCTGGCGCTGCGCTGCCTGCTGCCGCACTGCCCCGAGCGCTGGCCGCTGGCACTCTACTGGGACGCCGCCGCGCAGGAAAATGACATAGGCCGAGCTCAAGGCGTGACGGCGGCGTTCAACGGGATCGTGCGACAGCTTCAACACGCGCGGTGCTACATGGACGACTTTCCGGTATAAGCTGGGTGGAGAGCAGCATGTCCGCTTTCGGGTAGCGCTCGCGGTAAGCGGACGTTCGTTGCGACGCTGGCCAGGGGTAAAACCTTCGCGCTCCGGATAAACTACGCGTCCGCAGGTCGCTGGCCGCCCGGCGCCCGGCGCCAGGCGTGCGATATACACAATAACACCGCCGCGACTGGCCAAGCGAATCAGGGGCGCTTGCCCGCCAGCGGTGAATGAACGGCGAGCAGGCCGGGCATAAACTCGGTGAACAGCCGCACGCGCTTTGTGCGCCGTGTCTCATCCTGCGTCAGCAGTCACAGAGTATGGATCGCGAGCGAGCATAAAGGCCCGTTTGTCGCCTCATCCGTAGCTCGACCGACCGCTGGTGCATTACCCCATGCACGCGAGTGGCGCCTAAGGGTCGCGTGTCCCCAAGAAAAAAGAAGTTGTGAAGGTCCAGAAAAGGTGTATGCGATATGAACCGCGACATGGTTTTGCGGGCGCTCCACCCTTCGGCTCGTTCGTAGGGGCGGCAACGTTGGTTACCCGATGAACTCGGATAATCATCACGCCTTGGGCTCGCCTTTATGAGCTGTTGCCGCCCTGCGTGACACCGACAATCCGGTCGGTAAGCGTTGGGGGATGCGCACGGAGCACTGCTCCTTGGCAACCTGGATCACCGCAACCAAGTGTGCGTCCGGGGATAGCTGCGTGCTCCCGGCGCCTGCCGAGGAGTAGGGCTATGTCCGCCCATTCTACTATGACCAAGTTGCTTCGCGCTCTTGAGCGCGAAGGTTTTGTCGCGACCCGTACCAACGGGGGCCATCTCCGGATCGAGCATCCGGCTATGAGCGGCTACGTATTCGGTCCGAGCACCCCGTCCGATAGCAGGGGTATCAAGAACCTGCTGGCGACGCTGAAGCGTAAGCTGCGCGCGGCCAACGACAACTAAGCGTGTGCGGCAGGGCACCGCCCTGCCGCAACGCCCTTCGATTACACCATCATCCATCATCGCGGGCCCTGTCCGCTAGGAGCAACTTTCATGGCCAAGATCGCTTCCGACGATCACGTTCTTCCGCGCCCCGTCGAGCGCATGCCTGATTACGCCAATGCCAAGGCTCGCCAGTCGCTGGCTGAACGCCTTACGCAAGCGTTTGGTTTGACTGCTTCGTCCGCTGAAACCATCGCTAATGCTATCGTCGATCCGAGCGAGGTGCGTCGCTCGATCGGTGAACCTACCGATCCCGATGTCGAGCGGATTCCGGTGCCAGGGGGCACGCTGCTGGGCATTCGCACTCAGGTATGGGCGCGGCGCATCATGCCCGATCCGCGCAACCCGCGCACGCTGCCGTCGCGTAAGCACCCGTTCGCCGTCGATCCGGGTTCTGGTGACGAGGACTCGCGGTTCCGCCCCGTCCCCGAGCCGCAGCCGCTCGATCCCGCACGGCCTCAGTCGGCGGAACTCGCCGTCGAGATCGAAAGTCGTCACCAGCTCGCATGGGCCGCGCAGCAGACCGCGGCCTATGTCCTCAATGACAACGACTGGCGTACTTCAATTAAGAGCCAGGGGGTGATGGAAGCCGTGTGGCTGGTTGCGACGACGTTCCGTCATGCCGATGGCTCTGATCCCGCAACAACGTTGACCACGGCCGAGGGCTCGTCGCGGGCTACCGCGGTCCACAACCTGCTTGAGATTGTCTCGGCTGATGTGCCGTATGACGATAACGATGCGGGCATGCGGGCGCGTGTTAAGCGTCTCAACGAGGCCTACGATCGTGGCGAACGCGATCCCGCCACGATCGTGGCGCTGCGTTGTGAACGCATGCCAGCGCTCATCTTGGTCGGTTTCGAGCCCTATCCGGGTGGCACTACCGGCTTCCCGACTGCCGTGCGCTCATTCGTTGCACTGCGGCACGTCGATCCCCCCAAGCCTTGGGGAGAGGGCCCGGAGAACGAGGCTCTTGCCGATGAGGTCCTCGACGAGCTGCTTCGGCGCGGGCTCGTGACGGCAACCGAGCGTGAATACTACGCCGGTTCGTGCACTCGTGCGGAAGCTCGGGCAGCACATCTGCCGGATGATCCGGTGCTGCGGGCAGCACAGCTCGTGCATCTTTTCACGGCTGGCGACGAGGAGGTCTATGAGGCAATCCGTGTCGCAGTGACTAGCCAGTCGACGCGCAAGCGGATGACGCAGAAGCTGATGAACGATCTGGCGACGGCGCTTATCCTGCGCGCAGTTTCCGGTGACCGTGGCGACGTCGATCAGATTCGCCGCTACTTGCGTCACGCTTTCGGCAAGGCTGCGCACCGGCGCGGCGCATGGAAGGCTACCAGCCGCTCGACCGCAGACTTGACTAAGGCCGCGTTGAAGGAGGTAGCCGCCGCGATCGCGTCGGATGATGATGAGCCAGGTCCGGCCTCGGTCGAACTCGCTGTTCGTGCTGCCTTCCCGCTGGTGGTCGATGGGCGGTTGAATGCCGATCGTGGAACGTCAGGCAACGATCAGCCCGACCGGCGTACGCCCGGCGAGGTGCTCGACGCGATGCGTCGCAAGCCGCAGGGTATCCGCCAGCTCAGCCAGGCGCTGCGTGACTACTCCGAGGGTGTAAGCATCCGTGCCGTTGACGACGATGGGGCCGTCAGGATGCTGGAGGATGGCTCTGAGGAGCAGGTGCTCAGCGACGTTTGGCTGCGCAATGAGTTTCCTCCGGCAGGCAAGGCGAAGGCGGCACGGCCCGGTGACTCCCCAACCGATCGTTACGACCGGGCAGTCGAGGCGCTGGGCGGAGCGATGCAGGAGCTGTCGCGGTGCTTCGATGCGCTTTCCCATGTTGAAGGTGACGACGGAACGCCCCTTGTCGAACGGCGCGGTGTCGAGATCAGGCTTACTGATCCGTGGCGTGACGCGATCCGTGCGGTGGACGAGGAGCTGCTGCTCTGGTCGCGTGCCTATCGCAAGCGCCATGGACAGAGTCGCCCGGTAGTCGTTGGCCTCGGGGGTGCTGACGACGCGACGCACGACGAGATCGAAGAAGAGTGGGACGCTACCGAAAGCGTTGAAGTTGAAGCCGGCAGCGAGGCTGCGTGATGATCAGGCCGGGCGGGGCACTATGTCCTGCCCGGCGCTCTCAGGGATAGCCACAAGAAAGTGTCTATTATAAGCCCTAAATGCTCAAGTCCTCGACTCTAATGCGGCTTCGCATCAACTCATTCAGCGAGTTGCTGACGGCCGTACGAGCTCGGTCAAGCGCACGTAGGCGTGCCGATGCCGCGCGTTGTGCAGCAAGATCAAACTTGCCTGTTTCCGGATGAACCGGAATCGTCACCTCGACCTCTGCACGAACATTAGTAAGACTTGCTCTGAAGACGCGATCAAAGCCGTAACGCTCACGCGTCATTTTTAAGTGCCAGTAGACAAACTCCGCATCTATGTCGTCAACAAGAACGCGCAACCTGCCACAATGGTCGGTTGTGGCAAACGGCGTATTTGCTGGAATAAAGTTGATGTCGAAGTTACCGTCTATGCCCCACAATATGGAAGGCCCGTCAAAGTCAAGTAAGTTAGACTTCCCCACATGGCCAAACGGAACCAGCGCATTAGCACTGTAGGCCGGTATACCAGCACTTACATGACTGGCCCTCAAGACGCGATCGCCTATAGAGATCGCAAAGCATGCCTTGTCACCTAGGCTAACCGGCTTAGTTGCTACAGAAGGTGGTGCGCCTATAGTTGCTCGTTCGAGTTGGTCCGATGCCGCCACCAACCCCGCCTTCGCGGCTTCAATGCAACGTAACTTCTCGCCTACCGCAGTCATTGCTTGATAGTCATACGAGCCGTCAGCCGTGATGGGGACCGGGAACGTCACTTTTCCGGCATCGTCAGGATAGAGCTTAGTATAGTTGTTGCGACGCCCATCAACGACGCGACCTACAGACGCGGCAACAAGCTGCGGCTCAGCTGCAAGTCGAACGTAAGTTAGGTCTGGAACCTGCACATCATCTTTAGGAAGTAGAATGCCCCGGTCTCGCGTAGCAGAGAAGAAGCCAGCTAACTCCTGCATCCGACCGCCATAGCCGTTCATCGCCCAAGTTAAAAGAGGACCCTCATGGTCATAGGTGGCGATATGACCAAACGGCTTGAGGAGCGAAGCTGAATGTACCGGGTAAGGTCCCGGGACCTTCTCCATACGATTAAGCGTGTGACGGGGTTTGCCCTGAACGAGATTAAAAAACTCGCTGAGAGCTACGTCAGCGTAGGCTGTCACTTCAGTGCTGCCCGCAGGGCCTCGAGGGCTGAGCCTGCCTCATCGATCATCTTTACCATTGTCTCTTCGTCTACTTCGAAGACTTCCTCAGCAATTCCGAGTTCAACCTTTTCCTCGTGACTCCAAAGCCGATCGACCAGCCACGTCCGGAGATCATCGAACTCCTTCCATGGCAGGAGCTTGCAACGCGGATCGCCCGTTGAAAACTTGTCCGGCGAGGCCTTAAAGTAAGCGTAAGCGGCCTCCATCGTATCAAGATCGTTTTCCGCTATGCGAACCCGCCTTGCATCGCGTGACTCGCCAATCTCAGATACGAGATAGGTGAACACTGGAGTGGTTTGGGCTTGTTCGCCCTCTTCCTTTCGGTTGAGGACAACGATGTACGTTTTCTTAGGTGTGGAGTAAAAGGTCCTACTTGGGAGAGCGATGATTGCTGAAACGCGGCAGGTGCTTTTGATATAGTCAGTAACAACCGACTGATTCAGAAGGCCGTCGGGAGCTACTATAAGAGCCTGACCACCGGGTTTTAGGTGTTCGGCAATCCACTGAATAGCCAGAGACTCTGTGCCCCTACCCCCAACAGTGTAGTGGTTACCGAGCCCCTGACTGTCGATTGCACCACGGATGCTTGAGGTGCCACTTGTAACATATGGTGGATTTGTCAGTATGAGGTCATAGCGCTCATCCGGGTCAACTCTTCCGAATGTACCAAGATTAGTCCGAAGAAGCCGAAATACATCATTGAAGGCGCCCGAGAACTCTCGCATGTGAGCGTCGGAAGGATATCGCGCTAATATGTCCGACAAGTAGACGAGCATGTTGGCTTTAGCTAAGATGATGGTCCTCTCATCATCCTTCTCGTCAGTCCCCTTGTCATATCCGCGGATTTGTATCCTCGGAGCGACTTTGCCGCCCCTAGGCTCAAACTCCTTTTGCAAATTCGCGTTCTCGGCAATGGCCTCCAGTACAAACCCACCGACCCCGGAGAACGGATCACATAGGCTGTCACCCACCTTTAAACGTGAGGCATCCGACATACGGACCATACTTTGGACGACATTACGGGGAGTGAAATATTGACCCAGAGCCTTTACGCCGGCCGACTGGCGTAAGAAGCTCTCATAGAGCCGAGTTTTGAAGCTGCGATCTATGTAGCGAAGCGAGCCGTGCTCATCATCAAATGCCTGGAACGCCCGGATTACTTCACCGAACAAGGTCGATTGCGCGAGGTTTGGTTGGCCGGCTTCATTAACGAAAATCGTGCCGTTAATGATCGTGGTGTTGTCCGCTCCCTTAGGAAACAACACCCTGATCCGGTCACGAATGACTTTCGCGTAGTGATCGAGGGCCTCTTCGTCGCGGTCCTTTCCACCCGGTGCAATGATCTCGATCACGCGCCGGAATGAGTAGTTTCCCGAGAGAACGCCAAGATCACTCAGAAACTTAAACACAAGTATTTCGACAACGTTATAGAGACATTTCTCAGGCTCTTTGCCCGTGTTTATCCAAATCTTCTGCCAAACGGTCCGTGCAAGGGGTGTAGGGTCAATAACCTTCAACGGCTTAAACTGATCTGCCGTCTCCGAAAGGCTGTGGTCCGCCTTCTCTATTAGATCGACAATAGCCCGCGCCGTCTCAGGCGACAACTTCGATCCCTCGATCGCCGTTGGATCAACAAGAGTCGTGATGGGACTACCATTCTCGTCAAGAATGGCGTTTCCGGTCAGTGCGTTGACCCAGATGGAGCGCTTGCTGTCCGTGAGGATCAGTACCTTACACGACGCGCCGATCGCGATCGGCGCATAGGTTGCGATCAAACCAGGGACGAGAGGCGCCCTCATTTCAGCTGGTGGCTTCACCTCAACGACCGCCTTGATGCCTCCAAGCGGTAGATAGATAATCGCGTCCGGCTTTCGCTGCCCGTGTTCGGGCGCGACGGGCTTCCTCAGAAGCTTCGCGCGTCGGAGCTGCAAGAGCGTCGTCGCGCCCAGGCGCTGATACTCGTATCGGCCAAGCGGCTTGGGCGACCCCGAAACCAAATCCTCACTCACGGTCAGCCCTCCCTCTTGCTTAGGGTCTGCGGGCGCCTTTGGCATGGTGGCCCGAAAGCCACAAGCCGCTCGTGACCAACCCCTGCATGTTTTCCTCGGGCAGAGGAGGCAGGGCCACGTTGTTAGACAGCCAGGCCGTGGCGGTCATTTGCCGGAAAGCGGCGGTATAAGGTGGCAAGGCCGACGCCAAGCAGCTTTGCCATCCGCGCCGACTTGTGCGGCTTCGCTAGCATCAATATTGAAACGTAGAATGCGGGCGCTCGGCGCGTCGAGCGGAATTCGGGGTTCTAAGATTGGCGCTTGCGCCGAACGCCACACAGATCACGGTGCCGCAGGTCCTGGCGAAGCTGGACGGTGCGTTCGCGCCGGTGGCCGACGCAGTGTCCGCGGGCGAGTTCGCGCTGTGGGTGGGTTCGGGTATCTCCCGCCGAGCCCCGAATCTGGGGGATTTGCTCTCGCGTGCGGTCGAGCGCCTGCGGCAGGGCGCGACCGATCCGGCAACTACGGCGTCGTACATGCCGGCCCTGGAAGACGCGCTCCGGATAGCAGGACGCCGACCCGGTGCGCTAGCCGCACGCTACGCTGAGCCGTTCGAAGACTGGCCCGAGCGCGAAGAGATCATCGTTCGGCTGTGGAACAGCTACTCACAGGTCCTCGACATCCAAGTCGCTGGCGAGCCTGCCGACTTGGTCCTGTGGGACCTCATCGACATACGCTCGGCCTTCGCCAACCCACGCCCGCCGGCGGCCGAGCATCTCTGCATCGCCATCCTGGTCATGGAGGGCGCGGTGAAGGACATCGCCTCCGCCAACTGGGACGGCTTCATCGAGGCCGCGGTCGATCGGCTGGCCGGTCCTGGGTCGGGGCTGCTCCAGGTGGTGGTGGACCCCGCCGAGATGCGCGGGCCCGCTGGGCTCACTCGGCTGCTCAAGTTCCACGGCTCGATCACGCACGCGACGATCGACCCGGGCACCTACCGTTCGTTCCTCACCGGGAGCTTCCTCCAAATCATGGAATGGCCGGAGGTGCAGAAGTTCGCGCCCATGGCCGCCGCGCTGGTGGCGCTCGCCTCCAGTTCGCGCTCGCTGGTGCTCGGACTGTCCATCCAGGACAGCAACCTGCTTACGGTCTTTATCCGCGCGCAGGCCATGCATCCGTGGCATTGGCCCTGCGCGCCCGCCGCGCCGGCCCAGGTCTTTTGCGAGGAGGGCATCAGGCCCGGGCAGCGGGTCGTGCTACGAGCCATCTATGGAGCGCACTACGACGCCGCCGCGGCCGACGTCGAGGCGGCCTCGCACCTGCGGGCATGGGCGGAGCAGACACTAATCGCCCTCGTGCTGCGGGTGCTCGTCGACAAGCTCTCGCGGCTCATGGGCATGGACCTCGCCGACACCGGCAAGCCGGCGTTCTCGGCCGCCCTGGCGACGCATATGACCGCGCTGCGCGACCTGCTCGCCGGAATGGCGGTTGTCGATCCCCTAGACCACAGCCGCACCCCCGCCGTCGACGCCGGCATCGCCGCTTGGTCTAGGCTGGTGAGACTCTTCAGGACGGGTGGGCTGCCGGACGATCCGGCGGCATACGAGCCCATAAGCGCCGCGCCGCCGGGCCTGCTCGCCGCCGACCAGAACGCGCGCGCCGCCGGTATGGGCAGGCTGGGCCTCGCTCTCGCCCTGCTGGAGGAGGGCCGGTCCACCGGCCGGTGGTCGCTGTCCGGCCCGGCCGACGACGACATCGCCTCGGGGGCGATGACGACCATCCCGATCCGCCCGGGAGCGACGCCGCGACCGGTGTTCGTCGTGAAGTCCGCGATGGAGGCGATAAGGCTGGAGAAGGCAGGCGCCTTCGCCAACGACAACGCCGTCATCCTGCATGGCGACGACGTTTGGCTCCGGATGACCGGCGCGAGCCCGCGTCGCCCCAGAATCGCACCTGGCAGGACCGGCAGGGTCGGCCCGACGCACGTGAGCCTCGACCATCTGCTCGCGCGTTCCTCCGACGTGAACGCACTGGTCGGCTTATTCGCCTCGGAGGTGCTGCTGTGACCGGGACGCCACTCGTCGATCAGATACGACGCCGGCTGGTCGAAGCCGGCTACCGCGACCTCAGGACACCGCTGCGGGTGGCCGGCGTCGACTTCGAGTTCACCGCCGCGATGCAGGGCAGCCAGGGGCGTGGTCTCGATCTCGTCGTGCTGATCGACACCACGACCGGAGCGCACGGGGACCGCGAAGGCGACCGGATCAGGCAGCGCATCGAGGGGCTGAGCCGCGCGCTCGACGTGACCGGCTCACGACTTGTGGTGACCGCGATCCTTGCAGGCGCGGCGCCGGCGGGAAACGTAGATGCGCTCTCGGAGATTTGCCGGGTGCTCCGCGTCGAGCCCTTTGAACACGGGCGGGACGCATCGGGCACCACCGCGCCAGAGCAGATTGCGGACCGCATCCGCATCCTGCTCCCGCTGTCCATCCCCGATGCGGACTCCGCCGGGGATGCCGGGTCGGCCCTGGAGCAGCTTCGACGGGCGCTGCCGAAGGGCGGCGACGCGCGCGTGGTCGACGCCGTGCTAGAGGCGTCGCGCGAAGGCGCCGCGGCCGTGACCACCGCGGTGGCCGGGGTGCTCGATGGCGAGCTCGACCGCGCATCGGACGCGAACCTCGCACCGGGAGATGGCGAATGAAGAACCCCGTGCTTAGGTCCGTGGACGTGACCAACTTCCGGAGCGTCAGGGGACACGTCCACGCGCCGCTCGACGCCCAAGTCGTGCTGGTCCACGGCGAGAACGGCGCCGGCAAGACGAGCCTGCTCGCAGCCATTGAGCTGGCGCTGACCGGCGCCGTCGCCTCGCTGAGACGGGCAGATCCGACCTACGCCCCCCAGCTCCTGCACAGGTCGGCCGTCTCGGGCGAGGTCGTAGCGACAGTCGGCGCGGATGAGGACGGAGACCGGCGCCACCACGCGACGCTGACGGCCGAGGGCATCGTCGCCGGTTCCGCTCTGCCCCGAGAGCTGGCGGCCTTCTTCGGCGAGCGCAGCTACCTGCCACAGTCGCTGCTGAACCAGCTGCTGCAGATCTACCAGGAATCGAGTTCGGGCGCGGACTCGCCCTTGGCGCGCTTCGTCGGGGAACTGCTCGGCATCGACCGCTTCGACGCCATCGAGACCGGGCTGGCACCGCTGCAGGACGTGCGGAACCTGCGCAAGGTGGTCGACCGGTGGCAGGTGGTGGAGTTGGAGCGCGACCGCGCGGACCGGCTGGCCCAGGACGAGCGCAACACCCTGGCCGGGATCGACGAGGGGATCGACACCGCCAAAGCAATTCTCGGCAGGGCGCTAGCCGTGCTGGAGCTCGCCATCAAAACGGACGAGGCACCGGACGCTATCGACGCGGCGCTAGCGGGGCTGCAGCAGGAGGACGGCCTCGAGCGGCTGACCGACCGACGACGGCAGCTCGGCTCCATCAGGCGCGAGCTTGCGGACGCGCCCGCCGCCGCGGCAGGCCCGATCCGCGACGCCGCCGACGCGATCGCCGCATATTCGCGATGGGAGTCGGCCAACGGGCAAGCCCTGGAAGCGGTCCGGCGACGCGTGGCGGAACTGCTGCCCGACTCGGCCATGCCCCCGGAGATCCCACGCTTCGCCGACGAGGCGGCCCGCGCGCTGGCCAGCCTCAACACCAGGTCCTCGGCGGCGGCGGCGCACGCGCGCCAGGACGCCGCCAGGCTGGCGGAGGCCGAGGCCGAGCTGGACGCCGAGAAGGTCAGGCTCAAGTCCATTGAGGACGAGATCGCGCTGCTGCCGTCTAGGGCCGCAGGCTTGGCATCGGCGTTGGCCGACATTTCCGCGTACATAGAAAGCGAGACCTGCCCGGTGTGTGAGCGCGACTACGGCGAAGTCGGAAGGGGGCCGCTCGCCGGGCACGTGCATGATCGCGTGCGGACACTGTCGACGTCAGCCGACCGCCTACTCGCGCTCGGCCGCACCCGAGGCGACGCATCGGCCGCGACGAGCCGGCTCGCGGGCGAGACGGACCTGCTGCGCGCCCGCGCGGTGAAGGCCGAGGAGCTGGCGACGCTCGACAGGCAGGCGGTCGACTCCCAGTCACTGCTCGCGGAGCTGGCGGCGATGGCTCCCGAGCTGGCAGAGGGCGGCCGCCTCCGCGCCGCCGAGATCGCGGCTCGGCGCGCCGATGGCGACCGGGCGCGGCGCGAGGCGTCGCTGGTCGCCAGCCGCCAGACGGTTGCGGCGTTCGCGGCCGCGGCGGGACTGACGACGGACGAGGAGCTGGAGCCGATCCAGGCCATAGACCGCATCGAAAAGGCGCTCGCCGGCGAGGCCGAGCGCCTGGAGCGGAGACTCTCCGCCCGGCGCCAGGCGCACGACGCCCTCACCGCGATCCGCGCGGGCGTCCGTCGTCGCGACGAGATCGTGGCGGTCGCCGCCGGGCAGGAGGCGATCGCCAACCGCGCCAGAGACGCGCTGCGTCGTGCCGAGGCGCTGCGGACGCAGGGAAGAGCGCTCCGCGACACCGTCGACCGCGTCAGGTCGGCGATCATCCGGCGCGAGTTCAACGAACGGCTGAATCGCCTCTGGCGGGACCTGTTCGTGCGGCTGGCCCCAGGTGAGCCGTTTGTGCCGGCGTTCCGCATCCCGACCACCGTCACCCGCGGCCTGCAGCCAAAGCTGGTCACCGCGCACCGGGAGGGTGGGTACGCCGGCGGGACGCCCGGCGCCATGCTAAGCGCGGGAAACCTCAACACCGCCGCCCTGACGCTGTTCATCGCCCTGCACCTGTCGGTGCCGCGCAAGTTGCCTTGGCTCATTTTGGACGACCCGGTACAGTCGATGGACGACGTCCACATCGCCCAGTTCGCGGCCCTACTTCGCACCCTGTCGAAGGAGCATGGACGGCAAGTCGTCGTCGCGGTCCACGACCGGCAGCTATTCGACTACCTTCGCCTGGAGCTTAGCCCCGCCTTCCCGGGCGATAGCCTGATCACGCTCGAACTCACCCGCGGCCCCAGGCTCGACACCCGGTGCCTGCACCGGCGACTCTCGTTCCAAGAGGAGATGCTGCTCGCCGCGGCGTGAACGAAGCCGTCCGCAAGCGACGGATCGGTACGCACCCGTGACCCCGCGACACACGTCCGCCGACGTGACCTGGACGCGGTCGGGCGTAAGGCGCGGCGGGCGAGCCGGATGCCCGCCACCAGCTCCGCGTAGTTGGCAGTCGCCTCGCTCGTGCCAAGCGTCAGCACCACCCTCCGCGCCGACCTACTAGAGCGTCTCGGGCCGGACCTCGAGATCCACGATCGGCTTGCCAATCAGGACGGGCAGGTCGCTAACGTCACGTCCTGGGGTGCGCCGGTGTTGCTTACCTGAAGCAGAATGCTTGCTGAGTCCCGCGCATTTGCGGTCGGCAATGTGATGACACAGTTAGAACGCGCCGAGATTTTCATAACTACGGCCATGATCGGCTGGACGTAACCTTTGCACGCTTGGTTCAAGCGCGAGGGGATCGACTACCGCTACAAGGACAACGGCGCGGTCAGGACGCTGGCGAGTGGCGCCGATCCGCGTTGGCGGCGTCTAGGTTGCAGGGAAGCGGAAGAAGCTGACCCCGTCGAAGGTCGGCGAATTGGATCGGCGCGACTTCAGGATGACCACGCAGTCGGTCGCGCCGAGCTTCTCCGCCAGATCGTGGCCAATCATCCGCGACATGGCCCTCCATTCTTCGCCGTCGACTGGATGTTCTCGCGCCATGTGGACGGCGACGACGAACACTCGGTCGCCGACGATGGTCCGCGCCGACAGCGTGTTTCCCGCGCCCTTGCCGGCGCCGGACCGCCAGCGGCGCACGGTCGCGGCCATGCCGTCGAGCGTCGCCGGGACTTGGTTCAGGATCGTCAGGAGGATGTCGAACCGGTCACGGTGGTCATCCGCGTAGACCTCCTTGGCGATGAGTGCCCACATCGGAGGCAGCGTGATCCCGGAGGTCGCGAACTCGCGTCGGTCGGCGCGCGGCGATGCGCGGCCCCTGACCGCCGCGTCCGCCTGCAGGAAGGTGACCTGACGGCCTTCAAGCGCACGGGCGTCGATGACGAAGCCGTTCATGAGGTACATCGAGAGCAGGTCTTGCTCGTCGGCGACGAAGTCGAGGACGTCGTCAGCGGTCGCCCGGCGCGTCATGTAGTGGAGGAACGACACCTCGGTATCGAGGCGCCCCGAGATCATCCTGAGTTCCGCGAGCGTCAGGATGGGAGCCCATTCCTGGTCGTCGGTCAGCAGGCCGATCTCCTTGAATGGTCGGCGGCTGCTGGTGACGGAGGCAAATTGCTCGATGCACACACCGAACTTGTGCACGACGCTGGGACCCGCCCGATCGAACTGGACGATATTCCCCTTGCGGTCGACGAGCTCCACGTCGTCACGACGCGTCGCGAGCAGGGCCTGCAGCCGGGCCGCCTGTCGCCCGGGCTCGATGAAAAGATCCTCAAAGTTCGTGATGAGGCTCTTGAGGCCGCCCCGACGCGCGGCGGCCGCGAGCTTGCCGGACTTCGCCTCGAAGATCAGGACCTGCATGCCGACGACGGCAACGACATCGTGCTCGTAGAGCACCTTCGTCTCGGGGTCGGTCCACTTCACCCCGCCATGCACTGTCGCCGACGGGAGCGAGAGCCGGACGATCCGCTCGACGTCATCCTCCAGATAGCTCGCGCGCGCGTCAGAATAGGCTTTGGTCAGCTTCGTGTCCGAACCGAGCAGTCCCTCGATGATCCTGAAGGGGAAGCTCACGATCAGAACGGGTAGGGGGATGAACAGCGTGTCGGCGTCGATGGCGATGAAAGGCCGGTCCCAGATCGGGTTTCCAAGATAGATCCGGGATAGATCCCTCTCGCCGATTGAGCCGAAGGTCAGCGAGCGGGAGAACAGCGCGTCGGTTATCGGCATGCCGAAGCGGGCGACGAGATCGTTGCGACTGAAGGTGAAGAGAAGGCCGCAGAGCATCTCGGCAAGCTGGAACCCGGCCCAGCCTAGCCCTTCAAGCGGCAGTTGCCGCGCCTCCGCATATCGCCACATCCGCCTCGCCCAACTCGAGCCCTGCAGCATGTCCTTCACGACCTGATGGGGAGCTGTCCCCTCTCGCAGAGCCTCCTCGGCATCGATGCGATCGTAGAACCTGCGACCAACCTCGTTGAAGATCTCGAAGAGCGCCTTGGCGAAGTGCGATGTCCGGAAGCCAAGCCCCCTCTCTGCAGCCGCATCCATGCGTGCGAACAGGGCAGGGAGCACCTCGGCGGCGTCATCGCTATTAAAGATGTTGCGGTAGAAGACCGTCCTGAGGCGAACCCGTCGTGCCAGATCCGCCATCTCGTCGGCGTCGGCACCCGGCCCCGTCATCGCGAGATATGCGGTCAGGTTCCGCCGCGCGAGTTCCCAGAGGCGGACCATCGACTTCGGCGACGCTGGGACCGGCTTCCCGACTCCGGCTGCGACGGCGAACGCCTGCAGGATCTCGACGTCGACCTGTTCAAGCTCCGACGGACCGGGTCCGATCTTGCCGGGCCGCATCTCTCTCAGCAGCTGCTCGCCCGACTTCGCCAGGAGCGCGATCGCATCCCGCGATCTGAGGAAGGATAGCAGCTCGGACGTGGTTTGAGCCGCAGTGTATTCGGGATCGCCTCCGGTAAGCTCGCGGCGGAGCGCTTCCGGAGCGATCTGTCCGTAGCCGGGAATAGCGTTCGTGAGCATCGTCGCGTCGATCGGCATGCCGTCCGCCGGCTTGTTGTAGCTTCGTCTGGGACGCTTCAGCTTCGGCATCCTCCACTATTACGACGGCTAAGCTTTGCTTTCGAGCGGCCGCCGAAGGCCTCCCCGCAGGCGGTGCAGACTCCCCCCCGTCCAAGCTATAGAGACATACCGCTAGATCGCCAACCAAGCCGCGCTATGACGCTCAGCCTGACGAAACTGATGCCCTACGGTGGTGAGCAACGGGGCGTGTTAAGGCCCCGACACCTAGGCCACCAAGAACCTGAATGGGTGTCCGCTTCTTGGAAGCGTTGCGAAGGTAGTGAGCGTCCGAGTTTGGGTCGTTGCAGCTTGATCGCATCCGGTCCGTATGTAGTGAGCTAATCAAGGGGACCACCGATGACCGACAGCAATCTCGTCGAACTCGCGACCGACCTGACCACGGCTTGGCTGAGCAACGCGCACAACCGCGTCCAGGCGGACGACGTGCCGGCCTTCCTGGTCAGCATGCACAGGACGGTGACGGAACTCGCCGCTCCCGCCCCGGCGACTGAACCCGAGCAGCAGGAAGAGGGCTTCGCGCCCGCCGTGTCGGTACGCAAGTCGCTGGCATCGCCCGACCACATCGTCTCCATGATCGACGGCAAGCCCTATCGCAGCCTCAAGCGCCACCTGTCTTTGAACGGGCTGACCCCGGACCAGTATCGCCGACGCTACGGCCTGAAGGCGGACTACCCGATGGTGGCCCCGGGGTACTCGGAAGCGCGGCGCGCAATGGCGGTCACGCTCGGGCTGGGACGCAAGGCCAAGGCGGTTGCTGAGGCGGCGGGCGCGGCCGTGGCGGAGCCGGTGAAGGCAGTGGCTAAGCGCGCGCGCAAGAGCGTCAGCGAGGCCAAGCAGGCGGCGCGAGCCCATCTGGGGCAAGCCGACGATCAGTAGCGTGTTGCTGGGCGGCGGATGCTCGGCCGTCACCCCCTCGTCAGGAACGGCCACCAGCGGCGTCCCTTGCCCCGCACACCCGCGGCGCCGATCCCCGTCAGGACGGGCGCTTCCTCCAGGACGATGACCGAGCCGATGGGCCGTATGACGGTGACGACGTCGGTGAACGCCTCCACCATGCGCAGCCTGCCACCGATCTCTACGTCGTCCAGCACGATCTCGATGCACAGCTGGAGTCGCCTCGCGCTCCTGAGGCGGCCGGCGAACCAGGAGCCCTGATCCGGCGCCTCCACCCACACCTGCTTGCCCTTCAGCTCCGCCAGGATTGGCAGTATGGTCTGGTCGGCCGATTGCTTCAGCGTTCGGCGGTCCCTGAGCAGCCCCCGTTGGGTGGTCCGGGTAGATAGTTAGTGCATTGTCGTTTCCGCCGCCATTGCCGGTTGGAGGTGAAGCGAAGCGGAACCGAAGGCCGGCAATGGCGGTGTCGCCGCTACCGGAGCCGGCGGGCGGTAGCCTAAGCTGCTGTGCGGCCGGACGGTGTTGTAGTGGCGGCGCCACGCCTCGATCAGCACCCTGGCCTCGGCGAGGCTGTAGAAGATCTCGCCGTTCAAGAGCTCGTCGCGAAGCGACCCGTTGAAGCTCTCGTTATAGCCGTTCTCCCATGGCGAGCCCGGGGCGATGTAGAGCGTCTTCACGCCGATCTGGCCGAGCCAGGTTTGGACGGCGGTCGCGATGAACTCGCTGCCGTTGTCCGACCTGATGTGCGCTGGCGGACCCCGGTCGATGAACAGGTCGGCCAACGCGGCCAGCACGTCCTCGTGACGGAGCCGACGTGCGACAACCAGTGCCAGGCATTCCCGGCTGGCCTCGTCGATAATGGTCAGGATGCGGAACTTGCGCCCGTCGTGGGTGCGCTCCTCGACGAAGTCGTAGGCCCACACATGCCCCGGATACTCTGGCCGGAGCCGGATACACGAGCCGTCATTGAGCCACAGCCGGCCGCGTTTGGGCTGGCGTTGCGGTACCTTCAGCCCCTCACGGCGCCAGATCCGCTCCACCCGCTTGTGGTTCACCGACCAGCCGGCCGCATGCAGCAGCGCGGTCACCCGACGATAGCCGTAGCGCCCGTACTGCTTCGCCAGCGCGACGATGTCGTCGGTGAGCGCCTGCTCATCATCCGCCCCGCACGGCACTTTACGCTGCGTCGACCGGTGCTGGCCGAGCACGCGGCACACCCGTCGCTCGGATACGTCCAGCACGTCCTTCACCTGGTCGATGCACCGCCGGCGCCGTGCGGGGCTCAGAAGTTTCCCCGGGCGGCCTCCTGCAAGATGAGCTTGTCGAGCGTCAGGTCAGAAATGGCGCGGCGAAGCCGGACATTCTCCTTCTCCAGGTCCTTCATCCGCCGCGCCTGATCCGTCTTCAGGCCGCCATATTCCTTGCGCCAGCGGTAATAGGTCTGCTCGCTGACCGC
>Ga0325401_1000617_pt1 | contig 26752 bp, 4 predicted proteins | sample PopdelMetagenome_FD_205666 | JGI IMG/M metagenome (GOLD analysis project Ga0325401, IMG submission 205666) | Populus deltoides microbial communities from Bellville, Georgia, United States - Xylem-PdKOR-R2 | ecosystem: Host-associated > Plants > Phyllosphere > Stem > Wood/Secondary xylem | place...
TTTTTAATTTTATCATTAAATACTATATTGGTTTTAAATGGGTTTTCATATCTCTTATCATAAAATAAAATAAAATAATTAATTAAACTCAAGGGATTTATGATCTAAATTGTAGATTTAATATATTAAACTGAATTTACTTGAATTATTATTTTTTTTTTATTTCTTGAACCAGACAGGATTACAACGTCAAGACAACTAGTAATATATCAGCTTTTAAAGAAAAAATCCAGCCAAAAATTAATAACCTAGTATATTCTATATTAGCAGTAGTGATCAATGAACCTGTCAACTTATAATCATATTGATTTGGCAAGCGAATGATTGGTTTAAGAAAACCATGCAGGATACCATACAAGCTAAGGCCATTCTTACCTATTTTAATCGTAGCAATAATGGTGATGAAAGGGATTTTTATTCTAAAAATATATTTTATTCTGGAATTAAATAAGTTTTTTATATGTAACCGTGGATATCTAAACCAATTTATATGTATTTTAAATAATTTTTCAATGTTATAAAATTAATTATCATATAAGTTTTTAATAACTTGAGATTTGTGATACTCGAACTAATAATTTTTAAAAAACAAACCTAAACCTAGAACGTGATCAATTTAATTATATTTTAAATTATTATTAAAAAAAAAGCCTTTTAACGAACAAGGAGGAGGTAGCCGCAAGCAAACAAACTCCTTTCCCTCGTAGACACTCAAATCAACGGATCCCTTACAGCATTCCTAGTAATTCGGCGCATCACATGCTATGTTGTAATTATTTTTGGTATGCTAACAGTGAAATGGCCCAAATGTCGTGTATTTTGCTCGTTTAGTTTCCAAAAAAGGCAAGTGATAACAAGGATCGACCAAGGCATCCGTATTCTTCCACGTGATCAAAATACCTTTCAGACACACCAAATTAAAAGAGGGGATTGGCTCCAAGGACACGGCAATCCTACGGCTCTCCTTGCTTAGCCGGTTGTCATTTCTGCCATTGCATAGGATTGGACCCATCCAGCACAAAAGATACTTCCAGCACATGTCGAAAAAATATGCTGTCTAGAATTAATCGTGATCTTGCTCCGAAACCTCTTCACTCGGGAAAGGACCGATAGACACTTTCTTGTCACTATACATGCCTAACAAAATTCGATATTCAAATAGCAAATGGAAATGCTTGTTTTAAGCATTATCTTTTCGAGCTTTGCCACTAGATATTTTACGAAAGCATTCTTGATAGGATATCCTAGTTATAAGACATTGCCTAGAGGTTTAACCAACGAAAAAAATCTATTTTTTTATTATTAAAATGATACTATTTTAAAATTTTATTAAAAAAATTAAAAATCTAAACAATTCAAATCACTTTAAATTAAATTTTACAACAATGTTTGATGTTTATTTATCTGGTATTACCACCGCATCAACACATATAAAGAAAGGTTCACTTCTCAAACCGAGAAAAGATTTTAGATATTGAGCGTGTGATATTATGGTGCAGTGTATTTTTTAATTAAAAATATATCAGAATGAAACATTAAAATTATCTAAAATTACATAAATAGATATCAATTTGATATTTTAAAAACAAAGCATTAAAAAAAATGATTTGGTGCTTTAAATTTAAAAAAATAACTAATTGATATATATTACGATAGATGAATTACAATTTAACTGGTTTCTGATTATGATTTTAAAAAAGAAATTTGGTTTTTCGATGTTGAATTTTTTTTTTTTCAAGGCCGAAGAAAAACATAGCTTAGGTGTCTTTTCAAGCACGTTAGAATTTAACACCTTGTGCTTGTTTTATAGCTGTAGCCTGTAGATCAACTGCTGTCACGTGGGCCAATTCTTTACTGTATACGGAAGCTCATGCTGACAAGATGGGCACGTGGGTGAATCTATTTCATCCACTTCTTTTGGACACGTGAAATTACAATATCTAGGACTCGGGGAAAGAAAGCAATCTCACTTGTTTCTTTTCCAAAGCTCGCAAGGGAAGATGCCTCTTTTGTTGTTATGTCTGAAAGGATAAGGAAGAGTTATTGCGATAGCGAAATGTGTAATAGTCTTCTAAAATATGTTTTCTATTTGAAATGTGTTTTTAAAAAATTTTAATTTTTTTTATTTAAATTTATATATATATTTTTATATTATTTTATCATACTGATATCAAAAATAATTTTTAAAGCTGATAGTTTTTGTGCTTGTTAATAGATTTTAAAAAAGTTACAAATTATAATTTATTTTTAACCAATATTCATGAAAAGATTTTTAGTATGATGTATATAAATTTGTGATTGATGAAGTTTAATTAAACAACATTAAACTTGTGTTCATGGTAAATCATAATTTCAATTGTAATGTCAAAAGAATTCTAAATAATTGAAAGCAAAAATAAAAAGGCATGTAAAGAGCAAGTAATATTTTACAAGGGTAACTATAACTTGATAATTGAGAATAATATGATGTTGCGCTATTATAATTTAAAAACGCTAATCCACTCAAAAATTAGTTTTTGAGTTAAATATTTATTGTTTTAACAATGATTATTGGTGTCCTTGACTTTCCCTGTATATATCTTTTGATTTTTTAGTTTTCGATGGTGGTTCTAGATTTTGATCTAAATAATTTTCCTAAATATGATGTAAGAATATAGACTCGGTGCATAAAAGTTAAAGGAATTATTAGTTGAAGGCGATGTTTGTTTTTTGAAAAGTGTTTTTGAGAAATTACTTTTCAAGCTTTCCTGTGTTTGTTTGTCATTAAAAAAGTTGGTCAACGGAAAACACTTTCTGGTCAACGAAAAATACTTTCGAGTCAAAGAAAAATTTGACTTGGTTTCCAGGAAAGTGTTTTTCCTTTTGGTTGTGTTTGTTTTCCGGGAAATGGTTTATGAGAAACAACTTTCCAAACTTTCTTATGTTTGTTTGTCATTAGAAAAGTTAGTCAACAGAAAACACTTTCCAGTAAAAGAAAAATTTGGCTTGGTTTTCAGGAAAGTATTTTTCTTGAAAATTTGGGCAGAAAACACTCTCCAGAAGTTGTGAAAAATTTAGAAATGTCATTATTTACTAATTATATCAAATTTGATCCTTAAACTTTTGATTACTATATATATTTTGTTTTGAATATTTATTTTTCAATTTCATCTCTTAAAATTTAATTTTTATATTAACGTTGGTCTTTATTTTTATAATTGCTATTTACTTTTTCCTTATCATTTTTTATTGAATTGTTTTTATCTATCAAATTTGGTACTCATTCTTTTGATTGTTACTTATTTTATTTGAAATAATTTATGAAATGTTAATTATTATTATTTTAATTTCTTCATCTTTCATTTTTTTAATTTTTTAGATTTGATCTCTTTTATTTTGATTATTATTTATTTTATTTGAGATAATTTATGAAATTATATATTTTTTCAATTTCATTCTCATTCAACTTTTTAATTTGTAAGATTTGTTCCTCATTATTTTAATAAACTTGAGAAAAATAAAATATTAATAAGTTATTTTCCAGTTCATTTTCCATAACATAACCAAACACTAGAAAGTGTTTTCCAACTTATTTTTCATTACACTACCAAATATCAAAAAATAATTTACTTTCCCGGAATTCATTTAAAAAAAAACTACTTTTTAGTAAACAAATGAAACCGCTAGTTCATTATCTGAGATCATAGATCAATCTAATAAAGCTTTTACACGTCATTAAATTTGTTGACATCATTATGTGATCGATACATTACTAATTGTTTAATTACAAAATTATAATTTTAATATTAAATGTGAATTATTTATTTTTTAAGATTCAAAATTTAAATTAAAGATTTGGAAAATTTTAATTGGGTAATACATGATTTTAAATAATAAAGTAGGTTTATCTAATAATTTTTTTTATAAAAATTAGTCGATGATGATGCTTAGCTCATTGTGTAAGAAATTTTAAATTTCTGGATTATGTAAAAGCCACCTCCTACAGTGTATCCCAATAGAACATATCAATATATAAAAAGTGTTTTTGATGTTTTGATATAAAAAATAATTTTAAAAAATAAAAAATATTATTTTGATATATTTTTAAGTAAAAAATACTTTAAAAAACAAACATAATTATACTTTCGGTAGCAAACTAAGATCAAACCGTGCGAATTTTTAATTCTGAGAATTCTTTTTACCATTATTTTTCAGGGGAAGTTTCTCACAGTTTATTGTTTGTCTGCTACATTTTCGTTTAAAACGATCAGAACTCAAATTCATGAGTCTTGATTTAAGATGCAAGTTGTATATATATATTTTTTTAGTATGTATAAAAAAAGGCATGGATCAAACATATAGGGTGACCTAATTGAAAGTCCGTAATTGTTTAAATTGTTACTGTTGTATCAACTTCGGATTATATAACTATTTACGCCTCTACTATGGTTTAATTAAATGTTCTTTTATTAAAATACTGCATCGTCTGTCCCGCTATACTGCTGTTCAAATTAATTTTTTTAATATAAAAAAAACATTTAGTTGTAGTTAATATTTTTTAGTAAAAGACATTAAAATTATATTGAAATTGATCAAGACCCAGTTAATTTAATTCAACACCATCACACATATTTTCACTAGTATATAAGATTTATATATAAATATCAAAGTGTATTCAATAGCTATGACTTTTCTTTTATTTATTTTTTTAGATTTTACTATTTTGTATATATATATATATAGTTTTTATTATTTTTCACACAATTTTATATTAGTTCTCGATATTCTTATGAAAAAAGTACCAGAAATTTTTATGTATAGCACTACCATAATTTTTAGATCTACTGACAGAAGTATCTGTCGGTATTTATACTCATAGTCAATCGGCATGAATTTTCCTGATGGGTTCACGAAAGACAATAATCCATTGGAAAAACTCTCGTCGGTGATTTGTGGTCTATCGATGAGTCATTCAATAATAATTTCACGATGAATTTACTAACAGCAAAAGCGTGCCAAAAAAATTACCGCTTCATTCCGTCAGTATTTTCATCGATGAATATAACATATTACTGATAGAAAAACCGCATGTAATTCTATCGATGATTTTTTTTGTCCATCGGTATTTCTCTCGGTGAATTTAACATATAAAAGTCAAACAGACCGTCTCTAATTCGGTTAGTAAATAAACAGTAGCAATGATATTTGTAGTAATTCATTTTCAACTCTCTGAAATATATCAACGGACTAAGTCGCCAATAACCCCGTCAGTAATAATTTAAAAATCTATTTCTTAAAAAAAATCTATTAAACATAAATAGAAAATTAGTGGTATTTGCAATAATTATTTTTCAACTCTATGTAATATACCAATAAACTTAGTCTGTCGGTAACCATGTCAATAATAATTTAAAAATATTTTTGTAAAAAATCTATTAAATAGAAATCGAAAATAATTAAAATCAATTAAATTAATCTATAAATAAAATATTTATTACAAATTTAAATATTTATAAGTTCAACATCTATAATAGAGGCGCCGGAGGATGAGGAGGAGGCGGGTCTTTGTCAGGACCGTGGGGGTGAATAAGGAAGAACACATATACCACCCATCTGTTATCTCATTTCCATTACCAATCGGCGAAACTTGGTTGTTTCGACACTAAGTCATTCATAATCAGCTGCAAGATGGGTCGTGTGAGCTTGAACTTGTTGGTCTAAAATCATCTTAAACTCTGGAGTTTAAGTGCTCAGAATCGATTGCAAACATCCAATGGTTGAAACATTGTGGACTATCTTTAAATCCTCAATCGTAATATTGGAAAGACTATACACTTGATTTTTATAAGATCCACCGGACGATATTATTTCCAACTATAAATTCAAATTAAAATTAGAATGAATCGAAGGATCATCACCGTATTTGGACCATGTACGGTAGGCTTTCAAAGTGGATAAATTTAATTTGAAATTAGACAAATCCATATGTGTTGTTTCTCTTTCAATTTATTTGAATATTAGCGTAAAGTACGTGTTTGTTTTTTTAAGCTCGCCGGGCCTACATCAAGCAAAAACATGGTAATTTCTATGGTATTACTGTAAGAACTTAAACAACAGAAAGACGAGAGATATCTTCGAATTGTCTTACACACTTAGCCGTGTAGTTTTCTATTGTATTTGAGCTAGTAACAAAATACATGGACTGAATAATTGGCTGCTAACCAAGTTTATGGAGTTGCTGCTGAAGATTTTGATGAAGACTCTAATATCATGACAATTACAATAACAATTGTTATACAATTAAGAACATAAGAGGCACCTTATAATTTCCAAAAAAAATATTATTCACTTCATAACAAACGGTTAATTACAGATATTAAATAAAATCGTGCCAAGTTTGAGTTTCAAATTAAATTATGTGGAAGTTTTTTTAATATGACCCAGGTCAACTTGGCGGATACAAAAATAAAAAAATCAAAGAAAAAAAAATTAAAAAAAACAAAAACCAAACATGCGAGTTCAAAGACAATCTGAATAACTGATAAAAATGATTTGAATTTTAAAATAAAATTGAAGTTGATGTATTTTTTAGAAAAAAAAACATTGAGATGATGACTTGTTGGATCAATTCTGGTCAACACAGGTTAACTCTCTAAACATGTGACTCTGGATGTGGACTTCAATAAATTTAGTAATATTTTTTTAATTTTAATTATATTATAAAGAAAATAAAGACCAATTCAAAATCAACTTAATACTAGATGATAAAATTGAGAAAAAAACAATAAAAAAAATCATCAAAAACCTAATGTTGAAGGTTTTTCTACAAAAAAATGTCAAGCCAGGTGTCGACGTGGGCTAAAACCACACTTTTGAAGCATATTTATTTTATTTTTTTTACAAGGAGCAATCCATATGTCTTTTGTTTTTTTTTAATAAAAAAAGAAAACATATCACCTATTGCTATCAAACTCAAAATTCAATCACCACCATGTTGGTCAAAAAAATCATAAGGTAGGTTTTTATGCATTGAAAATCTATTTTTCAATTAATTTTCACCAAAAACACCTGCTAAACATTATTTCTAAATCACCTATTAACCTTAAAATACCTAAAATCATAGAAGAAAACCAAAATCAATTGAACCTAAAAAAATCAAAATAAAACTCAATTTTTTTTTCGTGCATGTTTATTGGAGAAACTCACTACCATTGAATTTTTATCGTCAAATAAAACCCGTTGACATCAAGCTTGATTATTTTTGTTGGTCGTTATGACAACCAACTATTTTTTCATTTTTTTTGGGTAACTTTCTCCCTTCTCTTTCTATTTGAGTGACTGGAAAATAAACAAATGAGTTTTTGGTCTGAAATAAAATTTGTCATAAGTTTTAGACGAGGCATGTATTTTTTCATGTTTTACAATTTAGTTCTTTAATTTTTAATTTTATATTTCTACAATAATTTGGAACCTAATTTCATATAATAAAACTATAAAATAATACAATAGAATTTTTTTTCAAAAATTAAAAAAAAAAGATTCATTGTTGATCTAAACAGTGGCTCTAAAGCCCATCTCGGCATCAAGAAACATATTTAATAAGTATTTTAAAATCAAAGTCTTCATTTTCCAGAGTAAAATATGATTTTTATAAAATCAAATTAAATGTATATTTTCTTCCACTTCAAAATGCACGGGGGAAGTGATGTTTTTTAAGAAAAAAACAACAACTTATTCTGTTTAAAATACAAGGATAATCTTAAATATTTTAAAATTAACCAGTCTCAATCATTTTAGGTAATAATCTTCATATTTTACAATTAAAAAAGTCAATTATTTAATTTTAAATATATTAATGAATGGATTTTAATTAAATTATTGGGAAAATATCAGCTATACTCTATTTCTATTGGAACAATGTCAATTTTGTATCCAAACTATTTTTTATATTAATTTTATTTCAAGCAATTTTGATTTTTATTAAAATTAATTAACACAAGTTATAAAATTATAGTCGACTTGGCAAGTTCAAAGACAACCCGGATGACCGATAAAAATATACTTTAACTAAAAATAAAATCAAGACAATATTTTTTTCTAAGTATTGAAACGATGACATATTAGATCGTCTCCGATCAACTCGAGTTAATTTGTCAAATCTGCTATTTAGGTCATGAAACCATAATAAACCTTATAAAAAAAATTAAAAAAAATTATTAAACCATATTTCCTGTCAATCCATTGTTGAAGAATGAATTTAAAAACTAAATTCAAATAAAAAAATGAGCCGAGTCGATCCAAGTTAACCTTCTAAACTCGAGTCATGAGACCAGGATAACACCGAAAAAAGTAAATTGAAATAAATTATGAAGTTCAATTCAAAATCAACTCAATATTGAATGATAAAATTAAAATAAAAAAGAACCAAAAAAAACCATTGAAGTCAACAAAATAAACTTGTGACTCGGGTAATAAGACTGTGATAACCCCATAGAAAGTTAATAAAAAACAAATTATGATGCTCAAGTCCCAATCAACCTAATGTTAAATAATTAAATTAAAAGCAAAATCAAATAAAAAAAGATAGAAACAATGACCCGAGTCAACCCGGATTAACCTGTCAAATTCGGGTAAGGAAACCGAGATAACTTCATATAAAAAAAATCAAAACAAATTATGAAGTTTAATATCCAGTAAACCTAATGTTGAATGATAAAATTGAAGAAAAAATAAGTTGAAAACTAAAAAAAAAAGTTATCATAAATGTTTTTTTAGGATTAAAGTGTATATTGCCTTGGCCTTTAAGTGTTCACTACTACAATGAAATACTAGGGGGTTTTAGTATATTAATTGGATTTGGGTATCGCTTCGCTGCGAGTCGGATAAAAAACATATAACCACGCTAAAAAATATAAATGGTGCTATTTTTTCTTGTAAATGATGAAATATTTGAAACGATGATTAAAAACTCGACTAGTGTATCATAATAAATTAATTAACCACTATAAGTGTTAATAAATGAAAAAAAAAGTTGTCGTGACTTGTTTGACCAAGTGGGCAAACAACTAACTGGCCGCTTAACTCAAATGATAATCTCATTAAAAAAATAAAAAAGCATTCATCATTCTAGTCTTGTCTAGCTCTAACTTAAATGTGAAAACAAAGAATGCCAAAGCATTAAACTAAAAAAAAAAAAATAAGAGAGTGAAATGAGAAAACAAAGACAAATTGTATCGATCCGAGTTAACACATTAAATTTATAACTTAGATGATGAACAAAACCATAACGGGTTAACCCGACTAGATAATTTATCTTTCTTTTTCCTTCCCTCACTCTCTTTCCAATTGGACCTTCATTGAGTCCTAATTGACCACAAATCGGATTAAATCTAGAAGCAAATACAAGAGTTATGAAATAATTTAAGTTAAAACTTTAAAAGATATGGCACACTATATTGATCTCAGGCAGCTTTAATCAGCAAACTAAATTTAGAACCCAAGTCAAAATATGATCCCAATCATGCATAATGTTTTTAAGCTATGGGATAAAAAATGATAAAACTTAGGTAACCTTTGATTATTGTACCGAGAGAAGGATAATAAATACAAAGAAGACAAAACAAAATAAGATTATGATATAATTGTATTTGATAGCGATGTATAAGACAAAGTATTTATTTATATATCATGTTTGATTATGGTCGACAAGACATTCTAAATTATAAAAAAAAATCTATTTTTCTCTTAATATGTATTTAAACTTGCATATTTTTTTTTAAAAGTTATTTGATATTTTATTTTTTTACTTTCGTTTATATCGAGTGCTAAAATTAATAAAATTATAATAACCCTATTTATAAAATCATAACTGACTTGATGGGTTGATTTGGAACCTAAACTGGTCCGAGTTTAAAAAAAATAGAGGAAGTATTGACTCGACTTGACCTAGTCAAAAACTCAGGTCAACTCGGGATAAAACATAGGTCAAAAACTCATTGACTATTTTTGAAAAAAAAATAAAAATTTTGGGTCAATCGAGATGACCCTCTCAACTCATGACTTAAACCTTGTCTCGGGTCGACTCTCGAGTCGGATTTGAAAACTAGATAATAATCATTTTTATTCATACATTGATGCAAGTCAACCCATGTTGACCCTCCTGACTTATGACCTGGGCCTTGCCCCAGTTGATTCCCGAGTTTGGTTTTAAAAATACAATAATAATAACTTTTATCCTTACATTGACCTGATCAATCCCAGTTGACCCTCTTAAACGTAATCGTGGCTTTGCTCCGGGTTGACCCCTCAATCAACTTTTAAAACTATGATAATAATCACTTTTATCTTTATGTTGACCTGGGTCAATAATCAACCCCAATTGTAACCCAAGCTTTGCCCCAGATTGATCCTCGATTCGGGTATTAAAACTATGACAATAACTATTTTTATTCTTATGCTGACTCGGGTCAACCCGAGCCTCGACCAGTGACCCGAGCTTTGCCCCTGATCGACCCTCGAGTTGTGTTTTAAAATTATAATAATAATTATTTTTATTTTTATATGTTTTAGTTGGATAATTTTGGAATTGAGAATTTTTTATATGAATTTTTTATGAATAAAAAAATATAAATATTGTCTCTAAAAACATATCATCTGGATCTTCTATTTTAAAATTACAGAAATTCACTTAAAAACTATTCCATAAAAAAAATTATTTTGATCTTTTATCTTTTTATCTAAATAATTTTTTTATCTTTAATTTTTTTTTCCGGCAGCACACCAACCAAGTGCTACCCTAAAAACACGGAAGAAAGTATCAGTGGACAGACCCGCGCTAATGCTTAGGTTAACTGTAGAAGAGAAGATAACACGGGGCCACTCAACGATGGTCCTCAAATATCAACTCATTAAGACCCATGATTATCTGAAATCAACAACTCAAAAACCATCATCATGCAACTCTTCTACCGCACGTCGTTCAACATCATCATGCAACTCTTCTACCGCACGTCGTTCAACATCATCATGCAACTCTTCTACCGTACGTCGTTCAACATCATAATGATACACATAATTATTAGACATTAATTATCATGGAAAATGATATCCTAATCAAGAAAGAAATAAAGCATATAAAAACTATGACGTCCATCCAAACCTTTTTTACAATATAAGAAACAAAATCTAATAAAAACACTTAATAGATAATTTAAAAAAAAAATAAAGAGGAGTTGACAAAATATAGTCGGATTAAAAATTTAGGCGGACTTAATTAAAACCTATAGGTTTTTTTAACAAAATATTTTTTAAAATAATATTATTTTAATTTTTTATTTAAACTAAATGAATTAACTAAATCAACTAGAAATCTTAACATCGACAAAGAACTAAAAGAAAAAAGGTTTAAAAGGAAATTGATTAAAACAAAAATTGAAAGAGGTGGATAAATTACTATGCACGTATAAAAATTAACTCGAAATCTTAAATTAATGAATGTTATTTATCCTCTTGGTTTTTCATTTAGTATTTATTTTTTATTTTTATTTTTATTTTTTTGGTCTTTTATCAAATTGATTTTTTTTTTATTTTCATTATCTAACATTGAAATGCTATTTTTCCTATTGATTTGTTTTGTTTTAGTTTTAGATTTGATCTTTCTTTGTTTTCTTTTGATTTTAAATTTTTTACTCGATTTTTTTTGTAAAAGGTTTGTTTTTTTATTTTAAAAAAAGAAATTTCACCCTTGAATCATCAATGTCTTTTTAACCATAATTTTTTTGTTTAGTATTTAATTCTCATTCTTTTATATTACTATTTTATTTAAGGGGGGCTTTTTATCAAATTATTACTTTTTTCAATTTCATTTTCTGATATTGGGTTGGTTGTGAATTAAGAGGCGTGATTTTCATTATTAGAGTTGCATCAGGCTCATGATCGAGGTGACGAGTTTAAAAGGTTGACTCTGATAATATTGGTTTTTTTTATTCTTCAACACCTTGCATTCTATTATTTTTTTCAGGTTTTTTTAAAAATTATCATAGCTTCATGCATGAATTGTATGCCAATAAACACACTCAAGTTTGCTTGGTTATTTTTTTAATTAATTAAAAAAATATATTTTAATCTAATATTATAGGATAAGATAATTTTATTCGATTTTGTGATCGAAATTTTAACTTTTTCTTATTTTTTTTAATCACAATTGTGATCTCTTGATTATTTTTATGCTAATATATTTTTTTTCAGCCCGCAGCACGACATGGGTCGATTCACGGACTAGTAAAGTCTAAAAAGCTCACAATAACTGTTGACTCCCTGTCTCACTCCACTAGAAATAAGTGACCACTTCAGTAGTCAGAGTCCTATTTAGTTCCAACTCCCAAGGAAGTGAGTGATAGATAGCACAGGGCACACAAACCTCCACTGTCTAAGGAGATCACACGCCAACACCAACATCAACACTTGTCTCTCCCTCCCCCTCTCCTTGTCTATCTATTCTAAATGTGCTAGTTCTCTTCTTTATTTGCTGGGATTGGGATTTTAATGATCAGGATGGATCCGCCTGCAATGATGAACGAAGGGGGCCCCTACACTTTAGAGGAGATCTGGCAATTTCCCATCATTGGTAGCGGAAGAGGGCAGTTTGAATTACTTAATTTGGAGCGGAGAGCAGCAGCTTCTGCCAGGAAACGCCGCGAGGTTGATTTGGATGTTGATGATTCTTCTTCTTCAAAGCCTACAACTCTCTCTCCTACCAATGCCAATACCAACACCAACGGACTTCTGGTATTTTATCCATCTCTGGATTTCTTTCTGATCTATTTTATTTAATGTTTTATTGATCTAAATCAGCAACAGTCTTGAGGTTTACAGTTCAAGATTTAGAACGAGGTTTTTAGGACTTAGCTGTTCCTGTTTTTTACTTTTGAACTGAATTGGGAGCAGAATGATTGTGATGGTAAGCGGCTTAAAGCATGGGGGAGTAGAGATGACAATCATCATCATCATCAACAACAACAACAACAGCAGCAGCATGATTCTAGAAGTGAAGCAGAACCCAGTTCAGGCAAGCTTGTGGAACACAAACCTCAACCACCAGAACCGCCCAAACAAGATTATATCCACGTACGAGCAAGAAGGGGTCAAGCTACTGATAGCCACAGTCTAGCTGAAAGAGTAACTTTCTTTGTTTATATTCTCTTAAACTAATATCTATTTTGAAAAGAGAAACTAAAAAATGTATTTTTTTTAGTATTTAGTGAATGATAATCATGACATTTGATGGAGATTTTTCATCCAACAACGTATGACTTTTGCTTATGAGAACTGTTATGTGGACAGGCTAGGAGAGAAAAGATAAGCGAAAGGATGAAAATTCTTCAGGATATAGTCCCAGGTTGTAACAAGGTATGGTACAGGAATTAACTTAAAATCCGTATTTGTTTCCTTTCTCACAAGGAAAATTTATTTTGATTTAGTCCCAAAACACTTGCATGTTTGGTCCATCATCCATCTAGTCTTGCAGAAAAATATTGTGAAATGAATTTAGATGTCAATTTGTCAATAGATATGTTAGAGTAATCGAGTACTGGGATTTAGGCAACAATAAGCCTAAATTCACTGTTGTAAAAATTGTGGATTATTATAAAAGAACACTTTTGAGGTTGTTCTTGAGCTTCCTTATGCTAACATTTGTTCGAGCAAAGTTTGACAAGGCAGATGTTTGGAGTTCACTTCTGTAAAAATTATATTATAAAGGAGTAGTTTTGAGCTTGATTTTGATTTTTTGGATAATATTTATTAGAATACTGTCAGATAAGGCAGATGCTTTGATGCAGGTTACTGGCAAGGCCCTGGTCCTTGACGAGATTATCAATTACATCCAATCATTACAACGTCAGGTTGAGGTATGAATTCTTATTTCTTATAATGGATTGAGTGCAGAAACAAGCTGTATTCCTTTTGTTCTCGTTCTATCCCTATTGACTTTAGTATTAAGTCCTACAAATTACTGGGAATTGCAGTTTCTATCAATGAAGCTTGAAGCAGTTAATTTGAATATGAACCCTGGAACTGAAGTCTTTCCTTCTAAAGATGTAAGTGCCAACACCCTGTCCTGTTGTTATTTTAAGCATACTTGAATTGTTAGAGTACTGAGCATTTCCGCGGTTGTTATATGCTCTATTGTTACACATGGTGGTTTATTTCAAACCACCAAGAGGAAGAGGGCATCCAGAGTCCCTCAGTCATCCTTTACCATGTAGATGAGATGGTTGGCAGTTCAGACGAAGCAGAGATGTATTATCAAAGGAGGATTATTGAGGATAGTTAAACAATCTCTGCTTCTTTTAGATTCCTCCCTCCTTATTTTCTTTGATTTTTGATCTGTTAGGAAATAGAGTTTATCGTCTTACCAGATTTTGCATGATATACTTGGTTGTGCAAGCTTTTGCTGTTTACTCTTTCTGCTTGGGCATTACTATAGCACAACATTAAATTCTGTCGTAGATTAACCTTGCAAGTGGCAGACATGCTTAAAATGACAGATTTCCTTAATGAGTTGACCTCCTCTATATGATCCTTTAATGGTGATTTTCCAAGGTGATGACTTCTAGCTTTGTGTAGTTTGATTTTTGTCACAGATGAATAAGAGAAAAGAGTTGAGAGCCTGATGCAGGTCTAAGTTTATGTTGATAAATAGAAAGTGAGCAAAGATGCTGTGATTTCCTTTGTCTCATGAATCATGAATCTCATGACGAATCAGTTTTCCATTTCAGTTTGGCCAACACACTTTTGATACTGCTGGCATGGCATTTGGTTCACAAGCCACGAGGGAATACAATCACTGTACATCACCAGAATGGTTGCATATGCAGGTTGGTGGTGGTTTTCAAAGAACGTCATAATATAGAAAATCCTCATCAATTACCAGCAAGAACCTTCAAGTGGCAATGCTTCTTCTTCCTTCATCGGTTAAAACGAAGAACACATTTCCAATTCAAGCTGCTCTGAACATCTCCATTTGTGCTGCTCTGAACATCTCCATTTGTTTGTCTTGGAAAATGATCCTTTTACTCCATATATCTTAACAGGCATCATGTTCTTGTCTGTACTAATTCGCGTACAGATCCTCCTAGAATGGGTATTAATCTTGATAGATAAAGTTGCATGTCTAATATTTCTAGTGATCACATCTTGTATAAACTTTATTTTTGCGTTGTGTTTGTTAAGAAGCTGAAGCTTATTCAACAAAGGACGCCTGTTTGTGTTGTGTATCTTCGGGAGTCCAAAGTTGACGAGGGTTGCTCTCTGTGCTTAACTCTGTTCATTTTAGCTAATATGAAGAGACTGCACTTCAATCGTCCCATTATTTCGAGAAAAATGAGTGATTCTTCTTTACAGCCTGCTGTGGTGATCTAAAAATAATAATAACAATCAAATCCTAATGAATTAAGCCAATAAAGGAGCGTGCGCCATCGGGAGAGAGGGGGGTCCGGGGGGTTTTGAGCCTTGGAGGTATGTTCGGTACCATTGGTAGCAATCCCATTGCCAAATTTTAGCTTGTAGAAATAACCAGCAGCATTTGCGAGGAAATCCAAAAGCGTGCTCCAGAAAAAAGTAATATTATGCCACTGGCTGTGTTGTACCGAAGGAACTTCCACCCTTGCTAGAAGTGTTCTCGCTTGACTGGAAGTACGAAACGGCTGTCCAGACAACACGCAGGAGCAGGATCACCACAAACACGGTGCTTCCAAGAGTGCAAACCACCTGCAATAAACATTTACCATCACTAAGTTATTAGCTCATTTCTCCAATATACCATCGACTGTAGAAACCACATCACCTGGTAAAATACTTTAGGTTCACTTGCCTGTTGATAGGTTTGATCAAGAGAAATATTTCTCCCACGGAAACATGGAAAATATGCTATTTGATTGTGCTTATATTATATTATATAGTGGTCCTAGCAGAAAGTAAAATTAGAATATACTCTTAAAGGAAGGAGGTCAACTTCTCAACTTCTTTTCCCAAAAAAGATTTTATATATATTTATTACCTACTTGCACATATCATACATGTTCCTAATCCTTGTGATTTTTCAACATTGAAGGTATCTAAACCACTCAGAATTGGCAATGGTCAAGGGATACCTCAAGAAGCGCTTTAACAATAGAAAGTGCAGCCAACAGCAGAATCCCATCAACAGCAAAAGACACCTGAATTCCCGGAATGAAAGAAATTGGAAGAACAGAAGAAAATAAGAGTAGGCAATCATATCCTCAAAAGAAAAAAAAGGAGGGAGCCATTAGCGGCAGTTTGAATGATATTCGGAGTTCATAATTTAGCAATTTCTATGCAGTCTTTTCCTCTCAAAACAGGATTTGTTAACATACAAAAAAAAATCCACCACCATTATTTCTGCCAAGCTTTGCATGTGTCAGGTTCGATAAATATTTTCATGGTAGATGGTTTCCTACTCAACTTCAAGTGAAACTTGAGGAGTGTCAATGTTCCGGTCACAAAAATTGTCATATAAGCTATACCTCACTAAACTGCAATTTAAATTCCTTCCATAAATCACTCGTTGGCATACTTCCCTCGTATCAATAAAAAAAAAAGATGTGAATTTTCTACTAAATTCAAACTCTCTGTTAGATCCTCTAATAAGCATGCTAGAAGGATTTCCTGGTGAAACACTTCAATTTTATACTTTTATTTTCTCAACCAAGTCAATCAAATTCACTGGCATCTCCTCACACTTCAGACTTCAGCATCCCTGTGCTATACAACCTGCAAACTAGAGTCTATTTTCTACTGCCATACAAGAACTGCATCACCTCACAGATACATGAACAGACCTTTCTCTATGCTGTGACCAGAACGGTTCAACTACATTAGCTCACAATCCAGAAGAATAATTTAATGTTTTAGACTTGCTCACTCCTCGATCGGGGGGATAGGCCATCGCCTGCCCATCATACAACCAAGCATATCTGCAATATAATAAATAGCCTATTTTCAATATTAAACTTCCCAGCCTCCAATTTGAGGGATCTTGTTCAAACAGTACTTAACCTCATCAGATGCCTATATCAACTAAAATATAGAGAAAAAACATGACCATTCCAGGGAGTATTGAATCTGCTGGCTTTAAACCATAAAAAAAAACCCTTTCATCCTATATTCTTAATGGGCATTTTTAACAATTAAATGTTCAAATTAAGCTACAACAAAGGTGAGCAGCCAAGACTGGACAAGAGAAGAAAAGATAATTTACCAACTGGGGTGATATAACAGCAGGTAACATGGAGCGAGAAGCTTTCTTGGCTCTCTTAGATAACTTCTTGAACATGCTTTGCAAGAACCTGATTAGTAAATCAATACTGCTCTCTGTCTCATCCTCATCACTGATCTCCTCTTCGTCGATCATCATGTCATAATTATCATCAAAGAAGACTTCATTAATCTCCTCAGGCACGTCACTATCCAACTGGGGAGGATAAAAATGTGAATTATATAATAATTAAGAAATGATGAACTGATCAGTATTATAAGGGATACTCTCACCTTGCCATGACAAATTATGAATGGATTTGTGGGGGTCTTGTAAGGAGGGGCGAGGCAGCGGAAGTAGATGGATTGGTGAGAGAGTGAGAGCTTTGGAGCGTGTGAGAGCACAGAGGGATGGAGGAGATGCTTGGTAGTTGGTCTGAAAATAAGACTAAAACCTAGTGATAAGGTTTTTGTTATTGCCATTTTTTCAGTTCGCCGGGTGTGGCTTCAGATTACTGGAAGCCTCGAGTAGTGAAGTGGCATATTAAGCGCGTGTGGAAAAAGGAGAAAAAAAAGAGTATAACAGCAAATTTATTTTTAAAAAAATATTAAAGTGAATCGAATTAAACCAAAAAACAACCGATTGGTTCAGTTTTATATTTTTTAAAACTTAATAAATTTAATTTGATTGATGAACCTTTTAGTTAACTATTTTTACATGTTTTGATTTAATTAATTTTTAATTTATACTGAGCTTTTTTATTTGGTTTAATTTTTAAATTTTGAAATTAAAAAAATCCTTTTAATACAAGTTAACCCTTTGAAGATGTTTAGTAGTAAAAATAATTGACATGCTTAGATAACAGTTATCAAAAACTCTCAGCCATTAAATTTGTGACATTGTTTTAGAAAATAGGAAAATAAAATACTCAAAATAATATTTAACAAATAAAATATTTTGAAATTTATTTAAGATTAAGATTAAGATTAAGACTAAAATCTACAGTTTACTTTTAAAAATCAAAGTTTTTATTTTATGAAATGAAATATTTAGGAAATAAATAAATGATCTAAAATTCTTAGCCATTAATGTTTTCGAAAACAATTAAATTTCTATACATTTCCTAAAAAAATCGATTTTTTTTCTCGGAAATATTAAAAATTTTCAATGGCTAAGAATTCCTGAAACTTTTATAATTTCATTAATAAATTCAATATTTTATTTTATAAAAGATAACAATTAAGATTCTTAAAAAAAACAATGACCGAGAATATTTTTAAAGTGGTTTTACTTCATATTTTGATTTAAAAAAAAATATTAAATAGGCGTCGATTTAAAATTTAAGATATTGAACCAGAAAAAATGAGACTCGTAAAGATATAATATAACTAATATTTCTTAACATTACAGATTATATTAGAAGAGAAAAGAGACTTGTAAAGATATAATATAACTAATATTTTTTGTTTAAACTAATTTCATGGACGATATGTATATGTCGTGGATAAGGGTATTAATTATAGTTTATAAGGGATGTAGCATGATGATAAAGGATTTGAGATTTGCATAATAGATTTTAAATTCGAGTCAGGGCATGTACCTTTTATAAGAGCTTGGAATAGCCGGGGTTTTATTTTTTTATCTGGATCTACAAAATACATTTTTCAAAAAATGAGATTTTCTCCAATAAAAAAAAAAAAAGTATTAATTATGGATTAGATTTGACAAACCTGTTCAACTAAATCTTTTGTTTTTTTTTTTTTGGTAACTGGTGCTGCAACCAAAACCTAAAAACATTGATTCGACTTTTTTTTGTAACCGGGATTTAGACTCTTTTCTTTTTGACAAATACACTTTTATTATAGAATCATGAATTATAAATATTTGATTCGACAAACGCACTCTTATTATTATTTCATATAATTCATGTCTAAAATATATAGGTTTTATCTAATGAAGACAATAAAATACACAAAAATAATTAAATCTCCTCTTAGCTTCGTCTTTTCTCCCTATTTTTTTAGAATTTGAAACTGAGATGAATTTTCACTCCCTTTTTGGAAAAGAAACTATCATTCATGCGGATTTAATCAAGGTGATTAGGCATTTAAACAGCTAGAAATGAATCTATGAAGCAATAACTCAATTTTTCTTCATTTTTTCATTTTTAAACATCATTATTAACATGCATGGGTGACAGACAACTAATTAGTGGTGAGAGTAAAGGCTTAACAAAGAGTAACATATTCCAAGCACTTGGTTCCCGTAACTTTTCTTTATGCTTTTAAAAAATATTTTTTATTTCAAAAAATATTAAAAAGATATTTCTATATATTTTTAATAATTTTAATTTAATAATTTTAAATTTGTTTTTTTAAAAAACTAAAAGTTATTTTAAAAAACATTCTCCCTATCTCAGTCAACTCTTAGAAGTGCAGCGAAGTAAGCTTTAAGCGCCCAACGCCCGCAATCAATGATCGCCCACATTCCCGCCAATTAACGAAGATCGAGAACACTTGCCGGGGACCTCATTAAATTCCCGCCAGCGACATTCCAAAATCATTATTACTATTATTATTACAGTAATACCTGGAAGCCAAATTCAAAAAACTCCACTCTCCACCTTTTTCGTTCTTCATCAACCCAATCCATCTCATTTAGTTTGCTCGCTCTCTGTGTTCAGTCTCTACCTCTCTCGAAGCTGCAAAAAATAAAATAAAGATTGAAAAAATGGCACCGTCGCGTAGACAGATCAACGGGAGATCACCAATAGTAAATCCACAGCGCCAAATAACTGCCTTCTTCTCCAAGACGACGACGACTCCTTCTCCATCTCCTTCTCCCACGCTCTCTAAAAAACAAATCCCTAAATCTTATACTAAACCTAACCCTAGCCCTAGCTCTCGAACCCAAAGCTCTAGTTCTAGCCCAACTACTTCTAAGCCACTCCAATCTAAGCCTAAAAAACCCCTACTAGTTATTGGACAAACTCCTTCACCGTCTCCTTCAACAATTGGAGTGTATGGCAAAGATGTGGTGGAGAGGAGGGTTAGGGTTTACTGGCCCCTGGATAAGAGCTGGTTCGAGGGTCGTGTCAAATCTTACGATGATGAATCGAAGAAGCATTTGATACAATATGATGATTCTGAAGAGGAATTGTTGGATTTGAGCAATGAGAAGATTGAGTGGGTAGAGCCATGTGTTAAGAAATTTAAGAGGTTGCGCAGGGGTTCTTTGGGTTTTAGGAAGGTTGTGATTGAAGATGATGAGATGGAGAATGTCGAGGGCGATAATGGCGGTGCTGGTGGTGGTGACGACTCGAGTGATGAAGATTGGGGAAAGAATGCGGAGAAGGATGTTAGCGAGGAGGAGGACGTTGATTTGATGGATGAGGAAGAAGCGGATGATGGCAAGAAAGGAAAGAGAGGTGGGAAGGATTCGAGGAAAAGGAAAGCGAGTGGAGAAGGTGGAAAGTTGGATTTGGGAAAGAAGGGAAAGAGTGGTGGGGATGCGAGTACGGGAGGAGTCAGGGTTTCAGTTGTGGATCCTGTAAAGAACAAGGAGAGCGAGTAATTTTTTTTCCTTCTCTATTTGTTTGGGATAAGGAGGGTTGTTGGAAGAAATTTATGACATGGATTCATCACATTTTATTTAGAAAATCCTAAAAAGACGTACTGAAGTCAATAACAAAATGGGTATTGTTGGACAGGCTGGAAATACTGACTCGTTAGACATTACATGAGAGTTTCTTTATGATTCAAAGGGCTTCCTTTTCTTTGTAGTTTCTATCTGGATATGTTTGTCTCTGCAGTAGCATATCTTCATTTATGCTATGATCACGGTTACTGCCCAAGGATAATTATTTCGCTACAGTAAATGTTTGCTTCTATAAAATTTTTGAATAAAAGGAGCTAGAACAAGGTTTTACATTCCCATAAAAGGGGAAAAAATGACAATTAGGTCACGCATCGCTGTTGTTGAATTTGTGCATGTTTTACTGCAGATGGAGTTTTTAATGGCTTTGAAAAGGCCTTGATGACTGATGCATCAGAAAGATTTAGCACGCGTGAAGCTGAAAAGTTTCCATTTCTTGGACGGTAAGTTCTCATTGCAACAATGTGGTCCATATGCTCTAGTCTTCATTCATACCTATGATCGTACATCATTTTGAAGAGAATGGAGAAACCATGCACTTCTTTCAGTGCATTGTTTGCCTGCGTTATTTTCATTTTTAACCCTTCTCACGCATGTGAATCTCATGTTTTAGGCCCACTGATGTACATCTTGATGTAGTGAGGTCAACCCAGCAAAATAATTAAGTAAATAAATAAAGAACACAGTAAATAGTTGATGAAGCTCCAACTGTTTGTTGTTTTGAATGAAGCATCACCCTTGATTGCTACTTGCCTTGATTCTGAAACAGAGAACGCAGGGATGCAAAGAGAAGGCGTCCTGGAGATGTAGATTATGATCCCAGGACTCTATACTTGCCTGCTGAGTTTGCAAAGAGTTTAACAGGTGGCCAGGTAGGGGCTTTCATGCACTGATTGGTTTGAAACTATTTAAGGAGTTGTCTTCTTGAATTTCATTGTTTGTTATGTGCAGAGACAATGGTGGGAGTTTAAGTCAAAGCACATGGATAAGGTTTTGTTTTTCAAGGTATGTACATAAGTCAGATGGATTTCATACATTCATCAAATCTCTCTTTACTAGGTTCTGCCTAATAATAATTATATCATTTCTGCTGGTGCAGATGGGCAAATTTTATGAGCTCTTTGAAATGGATGCCCATGTAGGAGCTAAAGAACTAGATTTGCAATATATGAAGGTAGGATTCATTAAGTGCTAACGATCATGAATACTATCTTTTGGACTCTGATGTCTTTGTTGACTCTTTCTCAATGCAATCATTTAATCAGAAGGCATCAAAATTGGCCTGAGGCATTTGTCTTCTATTCTTGGTTACATATTTTGGAATTTATTTGTTTCTTTGGATTTTGAATCAAGTTATTATATGATTCCTTCTTGGATGCTTAGGGAGAACAACCTCACTGTGGCTTTCCAGAGAAGAACTTCTCTTTGAATGTGGAGAAATTGGCTAGAAAGGTTGGCCTGTACCTATTTTCTCCTTTTTTTATTTAGCCTTCTTTGTTTCTCCAATGAAATTTAACAAGCTGCCTTGAAGAGCAGGGTTATCGAGTTCTTGTTGTAGAGCAGACAGAAACACCTGAACAGTTAGAGCTTCGTCGCAAAGAGAAAGGTTCTAAAGACAAGGTCTGAATTTATTTCACGTCCCTGAAATGATTTCAGTTTTTACCTCGGAATTTCATCTTCCACTGTTATTCTGCATTTGATTGAGCGGACTGCTCTGTTATTTGTTGATGATCAACCTGCAGTCATTTTAGGACCATGTTTAAATCAGATTCATAAATCACTTGAAACTTAGGCTAGATGTTAACACTGATCACATGTTGGATTACTTGTCTTAATAATTCTTTCTACGATGTTTTAGGCATTCTCTTGTTAGTTTCTTTCATCCCAAGTTTCGGCAATTATTTCCCATTTGTTTAGGTTGTAAAACGTGAAATATGTGCGGTGATTACAAAAGGAACACTAACTGAGGGGGAGTTGTTTCATGATGTTAAACTCGGAGATCATCAGTTGGTCTACTCTATTTTGTTATGGGCTTGCAAATATTTCACTTGATCTGCACTGCTTTCTGGTATGATTGAGGGCCAATGCTTTGTTTGATTGAGTACTTTTGTCTAAGATTGTTGACTCTAATGTCTGGTGTGATCAGATGCTAGTGTTTTGCCGATTTTATTGCAGGCTTCCACTAGCATTGCCTCCATGCTTTGATTTGGAGTTATAATTCTAGTGTAGTTATTTTGACTCTTTATTAATGAGTTACTAAGCTAATGATGTTATTCTCATTGCCCGCCCTTACCATCATTCAAGATTTCTGGGATTTCTCTTAACAATATTGACTCTGATTTGCCAAGAAGAAAGGAACTTTCCTTTAGGAAATTATAAAAAATAATAATTAAAATGTTTGCCTTTCTTTGAAAGCTTCTTCTAATATTTTTACGAGAAAAACCCTATATAAATCATTTGATGAAAGTCAGGCGCACCAGGTATAATGAGAGAATCAAGCAATATTGTTACCGCTTATCAGCATGGCAACAAATTCTATGGAGTAAAATTAAAAAAGGCAATTTTAAGAGCACATTGTATTGTTTAATATCTTTCAAGATCTTGGTATATTTAGAAATTCAGAAAACAGGCCCTTCATGGCTCGAAAGAAATTAATATGAGAAGGCTTAAAAAATATTGGGGGGAAAATACAGGTTTCTAGACAAAGTTGATAATGTTATTTTTGTGTGTAGAAAAATATAATTATGCAACAAAGCTAAATTCATATCAATTAAAAAGTATACTGATGGCCTAAATTTAATTTATTTAAGACCATACTAAAATATTATATTTTTTTAAAAAAACCCTATACCTTTTATTTTCCGTACAATTTTTCTTAGTAAAAAATAAAAAATTATCAAATATAATCATTAATTTATCATATCTTTAAATTAACAGTAAGTTTGTTAATCTTAAAAGTCTGGAGTCGTCGAATGCACTCATTATTATATATATATATATATATATATATATATATATCTTATTATTACTCTATCTCTAGATTATCAGTAAGTTCGTTAATCTTAAAAGTTTAGAATAATCGATTGAACTCATTATTATATATATCTTACTATTCTATTAATTTATACCGTGTGTTATCATGAAAATAAATCATTTGTTTTAGTAAGTCTGTTAATGCTAAAAGTTTGGAGTGATCAATTGATTAAGCTCCTTATTATACATATTTTATTATCCTATCAATTTATATCATGTGTTGTCATGATAGTAAATCATTTGTTTTAGTAAATTCATTAATTTTAAAAGTTTGGAGTGATCGATTCAACTTGTTATTATATATATCTTATTACTTTATCGATTTATATAGTGTGTTGTCATGAAAATAAATTATTTGTTTTGGTATTATATCAAAAGAAATAATTATTTTCTTAAATGATAATTTTTTAATGATATGGATGTTGTAATGGATGATAACTCATGAGTTACCGGGTAAAGATATTTTTTAGACCGTAAAGCAAAATACTTTTTATATTAACGTGGATGTTTGGATCAATATATCTCAACTAAACTTTAATTGCTTATTTACAAGAAAGATTCGATGTACTTGATGCTCTATTACATACAAGATTTGTTTTTTTTTTTAAATAGTAGTGAATGTATTGCTAAAAATGAATTACATAAAATTAATATTTGTTAATTTCTATTATTTTCTCAAGAATTAATTATCAAAACACAAAAATCGGATTTTCTTACGTATTGAGAATTAAAACAATATGGCAATTAAAGGTATGAGATGCAGCAATTACTCACTCGTGGACCCAGTAGATACTGCATTGAATGGAAATGAAAATCATGATTAAAATTAATTAAATATAAGAACATAAGTTGTGAGCAGACGAGCAACAAACTATGAATTTGTTTGCTTAGTTTTTATTATACAAAGATTTTTTTTTTGTTTTCTTTTTAATTTAGTCTTGATCGACTGTAAGGAACCCTATTTGATCAACGATGCAATTAAAACTTGTCTACTGACGGTAAACAAATGATAATTTTTTTTTATAGCACTCAAAAAAAATTTAATACAATATTATTAGTTATTTTATAACCACTGTAAAATTTCTTGATGAACGAAGGAAGGATAATTTTATCAATGGAGGATTTATTAGAAAAAAAGGAAATAAAAAGACAAAATTAATTAAATGTAATATATCTGCACATATATACATGCATATATTAAATGTCAAATTATGATTATAAAACTTGATTTGATGGTCACATTGATTAAAGGTTCGGTCCGTGGGTCAATGATTTAATCAAAGTTTCCAGTTTTTTTTTTTAAAAAACTCTTAAATATGCTAATATTAAAAATATATATTTTAATATATTTTTAAATAAAAATTTATTTTAAAAAACGCATTCCGAACACATACTTTGACACCGTTTAGGAACGCGGCTGTGGTTGCATTCCCAAAAAATTTGATTTTTTTTTGCTAAAATTTAATATGGTTTGTACGTTTTGATGTGCTGATGTCAAAAATGATTTTTAAAAAATGAAAAAATATCATTGGCATGTATTTTAGCACGAAAAATTATTTGAAAAGCAATCGCAACCTAACTGCCAAACACACTTTTTATAACACAAGCAAACGCATCCTTAACAATATAAACGCGGGCCACCTGTTCAAAAGCTCTGATATAAGTAAAACTAGCTCAACCAACCCCTATCTCTTCACAACTCATTATAGGGACATGTCTCACGGTCAGCAGACTCATCACTCAACTGACAAACTGAAATTCAACGACATGTCATAAAACGGCGCCGTCCAACACAAGTCCTCTTCCTCCGGGCTTCTTGGAAACTTCCTATCCTAATTTTTTTGAAGAAAAAGGTAGCAAAGCGATCCAACATGCGCGTGTCTTTATCCGGAAACCATCACTTCATCCAATGCCGATCGAGAAAATGATATATTCAGTATCTATACTTATTAAAATTTTCTAATCAAGTCCCTCTACTTTATTGTTTCAATTTAAGTGTCTTAACTTCTTCTTTTTTCCTAATCAAGTGTCTCCGCTATATTCTGTTAAGGCAATAAAAATAGAAACACTTGATTAGAAAATTCCAATAAGTATAAGCACTGAATAGTGAATATATCATTTTCATAATGCCAATCCCACCAATTATGGTTAACTAGAGTGGAGAGACTAGCTTATAGATTTTCAAACACGAAGGACTAAATTATAAATAGTTTCAAATATCAATACTAAATAGTCATTACTAATTACTAATCAATCAATCAATAAATAAAAACCGAGAAAATGCGGTGTAATGTAATAACTGCCAAAATAAATAGGAAAAAGAATCGAAGGAGGAGTAGAGAGAGGGGAAGGGATTTTCTTTTCATTTCCCTCTCTGTTTCATCGACCGTACGTAGAATAGAGAGAGAGGGGGAGGGGGAGGGAAAAGGGAAGCTTCTCTATGAACCGAACCTCACCTCTGGATTCCACATTTTCTTGTTGAGAAAAAAATTGGACCGGTGAAAGAAGATGAGCGGTGGATGGGAAAGGGTTAGGGGTTCCAGGTCGAGACCGACTCGCGATTCCAGCTCTGGTCTAAGGATGCCTTCTCGGAATGTAACACTCGGCCGAGTCCAGCCTCAAGCCCCTGGTCACCGCACTATTTACTGCAATGATCGCGACGCCAATCTCCCTGTCAGATTCAAGGTCTGTTTGGCTTTTTCTTTGTTTATTCATCAAAATATCTATATTATGTCATGTTTAACTTAATTATCATTTTTAATATATGATATAATATCCAGGGAAATTCAATATCAACCACCAAGTACAACT
>Ga0325401_1000618_pt1 | contig 26719 bp, 19 predicted proteins | sample PopdelMetagenome_FD_205666 | JGI IMG/M metagenome (GOLD analysis project Ga0325401, IMG submission 205666) | Populus deltoides microbial communities from Bellville, Georgia, United States - Xylem-PdKOR-R2 | ecosystem: Host-associated > Plants > Phyllosphere > Stem > Wood/Secondary xylem | place...
TTTCACCACCCTCACTATCTCTCCCCTTACCCGCCTCCACCTCCTCCTCAGCAACTTCACAATCAGTTCCTCACAAATACTAACATCCATCTCCAAAATAGACCACAACCCATCTCTTCCTTTGCACCCTCTCCTCCTCCACTCTCACCTAATAATTCAGGTGGTGCTGTTTTGATGGACATCTTGACCAATCAAAACCAACAGCAGCCTCCACAATCCACTAATCTTAGTGGACCTTTCCCTTCTTCCACTCCCTCAACTGCATTCATCACCACCAGTCCTCCTGTCCCATCTGCCCCTCCTGTTAGTTTAGCATCTCCAACGCAGCAATGCTGTGCTCCCCCTGCGAGGATGCTCAGTACCAAGCTCCCTAAGGGTCGACACTTGAATGGCAACCATGTCGTGTATGATATTGATGTGAGATTGCAAGGTGAGGTGCAACCTCAACTTGAAGTCACCCCCATCACCAAATATTTATCCGATCCTGGCCTTGTTCTCGGCCGTCAGATTGCTGTTAATAGAAATTACATTTGCTATGGACTCAAGCCTGGTGCTATTCGTATCCTCAATATTAATACTGCTTTGAGATCATTGCTTCGGGGACATAACCAGGTTAATTCTTATACTCGTTAAAATCTCACTATTATCTTGTGTTTTGTGCATCTAAACTTGAGTAAAAATTGACATTTATGACATCATGTAACCTAGCAATTGGCAATGTCTTAACCAATAATGAATTTCACTTTGTGATTATTGATGAATCAGATTTCTATGAATTTAATAAAATATGTATTTGAAGTCCTTTCGATGATCCATTACATATGAACACACTGTAAGAATGTTTGTTCTCAACTTATCTTGACAAGTTGCAATACGTGGATAGTTTTTTTTTTTCCAATAGCTGCTCTCTCCAAATCAAGTGCAGGCAATATTCAACTGATCGAGTTGTGGAGGAAAAATTTCACTCCAAAATAATTAAACTTTCTTATGACACTGACATCAAATTAACAATTGCGTTATAGATATTAACATGAGAACTACATCACTCTCCATTATTGCTTCTGGATTTTATTTTGGTTTCAGTTCTGTCAATTAATTGCTTAGTGTACTTTAATAAGAGATGCTAAAATTTCTTATGTGTATAATAAAATCCTGATTTTTTCTTAGTACTGAAGCTTCTTATAATTAAAATCACACAGTGATATTGGATAGATTTGCAAAGTAAGCCTCATTAATTTCATTACTTTAGCTGTCTGCTGTCCTTTCATGTTTAGAAGCAACCCCAAATGGCCAAATAATGTATCTTTCTTCTAGTTACGCAACATTTTTTTGTATCTCTTTGAGATCAATGTTGGTTATTATTATTTTCTAAATGCTTGCAGAAAAACTATCTAATTCATTAACATACACGGTTTTCTCATGCAGAAAGTAACAGACATGGCTTTCTTTGCTGAGGATGTTCACCTTCTGGCCAGGTAACTTTTTGAATTGATATTCTTCCCTATTTTATAGCAGAAGATGCTTACTTTTATCCCTGCAGTGCATGTGTTGATGGGCGTGTTTTCATAAGGAAGATCAATGAGGGCTCAGACGAGGAAGAAAAACCTCAAATTTTTGAAAGGATACTCCTTGCCCTTCACATAATAGCAGATGGAGAATCATTCCACCCACGAGTGTGCTGGCATCCACACAAGCAGGTGATAATGGATTTTGATTTTGATATTCACGTTATCAGATAAACTTTCCCATTGCGACACATTTTTCACTACTTGTACTGGTCTTGATTAAGGATTTCTTTATCTTTACTATGAATGGGAATATTGCAGGAAATTTTGATTATTGCAATTGGAAATCTCATCTTGAAAATTGATACCATTAAGATTGGAAAAGGTGGAGCATTTTCAGTGGAGCAACCTCTTACTTGTCCCATTGATAAGTTGATTGATGGGGTCCAGCTTGTTGGTAAACATGATGGGGAAGTCACTGAGTTGTCCATGTGTCAATGGATGACCACCCGTTTAGCTTCAGCTTCAACAGATGGCGTGGTTTGTTGCCTCCTTCCCCCCCTTACCTCACAGTCTTGTAGTTTGTCAATTTGTTTCTACTGGTAGCATTTGTAGTTTCTAAAGGTTACAGAGCCTCAAACAATAACCAAACTCTCCCTCCCACATGTGCACTTATGGCAGGGACAGTCTATTACAAACTGTGTTCGTAAGATCTCTTAGTTACATTTTAAGGAGCTAAGCCATAATCAAATTCTTTATGATCATATCATCAAAGTACTTGTCAATGTATCCATCATAAGCAATGCATTCTCTTATTCTTTTAGTGTTCTTGTTCACCAAACACTCGTTATCTGCTCCACAGGTCAAGATTTGGGAAGACCGTAAGGCAGTACCCCTTGCAGTATTCAGACCACATGATGGTAATCCTGTAAATTCTGTGGCATTCCTGACCGCCCCTGACCGCCCTGATCATATTGTTCTTATCACTGGGGTAGGCTCCTATTATTTCTGTTCTTCACAATGATGGAGCTTAATTATGCTAGACTTCTTAGATGACTAAAGAAAAGTTTGATATATATGTAATTCAGCCATATTTTACTGCCATTTGATAATCGTGATACAGTTATTTTGTCAGTAATTTTGTGTCAAAATCACTTCCATGTTCTTGAAGGTTTTGGTTTCCTTCATGATATATTCAATGTTGTAGGTATTGATGCTCGCTTACATATCTCCATGTACAGGGGCCCCTCAATCAGGAAGTGAAGATATGGGCCTCCGCTAGTGAAGAGGGCTGGTTATTGCCTAGTGATGCTGAATCATGGCAGTGCACTCAGACCTTGACCTTAAAGAGTTCGGCTGAATCTAGTGCTGAGGATGCATTTTTTAATCAAGTTGTAGCCCTACCCCAAGCCAGCCTGTTTCTTCTTGCAAATGCCAAGAAGAATGCCATATATGCTGTACACCTAGAATATGGGCCATATCCAGCTGCAACCCAAATGGATTACATAGCTGAGTTTACAGTTACAATGCCTATTTTGAGTCTTACTGGAACCAGTGATTGTTTACCAAATGGAGAAAATATTGTTCAGGTTTACTGTGTCCAAACACAGGCTATTCAGCAATATGCATTGAACTTATCGCAATGCCTTCCACCACCTCTGGAGAACATGGTGTTGGAGAAAACAGAATCTAATGTTTCTCGTGCTTTTGATACTGCTAATTCTGATGGTTCTGCTATTATGGAATCATCTCATGGAAGTAAACCCATTGAGATATCCACAGGTAACATGACTTCCATACCACCAATGACTCCTAGCAGTTCTGAAAGTGCTCCTGTAGCAAGCCATCCAGAAAGCTTGGGTTCTTCTGATGTTGGTAGCTCGCTAGATATTGCTTCTTCCGGTGGGCAAACCAAGGCTATTACTATTTCATCACGTAATAATACTGACAATACTAACACTGTGTCACCCCATCTACTGTTAAGTCCAAAGTTGTCTCGGTCTTTGTCAGGTCTCCAGAGTCCAGCAAATATCACAGATCCCAATGTGCAACTCAGTGGTCATGCTGGTGACCAGCCTGTTCCAGATCATTCAGTTGACCGAAGAATTGAAACTGTGAAAGAAAATGTTACTGATACCTCCACTGGTGATAATTTGAATAAGGGTGAGAAGAACATCGAACAAACTGGTATTGCAATGGTATCTGAACCTCCAGTAATGTTTAAACACCCAACCCATCTTATAACTCCTTCGGAGATATTATCCAGGGGTGCTGCTTCTGAGAATTCTCAAACTACTCAGGGTCTGAATGTTGGAGAGGCAAAGATTCAGGATGTGCTTGTGAACAATGATACTGAAAATGTTGAAGTAGAGGTTAAAGTTGTTGAAGAAACCCCCGGCAGTGGAACAGTCCCAGTATCTAGTTCCAAAGAAAAACCTGCTAGGCTGACTATATCAAAGAGTACCTCTAGTAGATTGAAGAAGAAGAGAGAAGAATTTCTTCTGAAAGCAGATCTTGCTGGGACTACTTATCTTCATGGGGCATATAAAGGCCCTGAGGAAAAGAAAGAAAATGCCATATCTTCAGAAGTCACAGAAAGCACCAGCCCTATTCTGAAACAGACACCTGCTGATGCCTTGCAGGTTGACTCTGTAGCAAACGAGAAAAATAAAGGCGAGCCAGATGATTGGGAAGATGCTGCTGACATGTCTATACTGAAACTGGATGGTGATGGGGAGCTGTCACGTGGAGAGTCAGGAGCCAATCAAAATAATGACTTTGACTTGCCCAGAGAATCTCATACACCTGTTGCTGAGAAGAAGGAAAAACCCTTCTACTCTCAAGCCTCGGATCTTGGCATTCAGATGGCTAGAGATTGTCATGTGGAAGCTTATAGTGTTGGGGCAATCCGACAAGCTAATGAAGGTAGCATTACTGAGGTACTTGATAGAAATCCTAGTGGTGTAGATGAGGAGCAGCATATAACTGAAGATGTTCCTGCAAAAAGTGGTGAAGCAGAAACATCTGTGGCAGTCCTGCAGCCCCCAGCCCCAGCCCCAGCAACTAAAGGAAAAAAACAGAAGGGGAAAAGCTCTCAAGTATCTGTTCCATCTTCCCCTTCCCCGAGTCCATTCAACTCAACTGGTTCGTCCAATGAACCAGGTTGCACTTCTGGTGCCCAATCTAGTGATGCTGCTTTACCTCAGATATTGGCCTTGCAGGATACTCTTGATCAGGTGATTGGAATTTCAATTAACTGTTCTGTATATGTGATTTGCAATTTTATGGTTACAATGAGCGTGCTATATGCAATATTTCCCAACATCAGTTCACTGCTATGATCTAACTTTTCTGATGTCATGTGTTGATTGCTTAACACACTTCTTGCAGTATGTCATCATCTTGAGAACATCACTTTTTTCTGTTTTTCTTTTTATATTTTATGAATTATTAAAATCAACTATCACTCTTTTTATCCTCTTTTTTTTTTTCTGTCAGCTTATTGTCACCTCCTTCTTTACATTGTGCATCTAATTTTTTCTGTCTCATCTCCAAATCCAATCTCATTTCTTGAAACTAAATATTGCTAGAACATGTGTAGATTTGAACCTTTCTCCTCCATTGATTTCCTCTATCCAATATTTTGTTCGTGCATTTTTTTCTTTTAGATTGATGCCTTCACAAAGAGTTCAAGACTGATGATTTTTGTTTCACATTGCACAGTTACTGAACATGCAGAAAGAAATGCAGAAGCAGATGAATACAATGATTTCTGTCCCAGTTTCCAAAGAAGGTAAAAGACTAGAGGCATCCTTGGGCCGGAGCATCGAGAAAATTATCAGGGCTAACACAGATGCTCTATGGGCTCATTTTCAAGAAGAAAACACAAAACATGAGAAGTTGGAGAAGGACCGTATACAGCAGTTAACTAATTTGATCACGAATTGTATAAACAAGGATTTGCCAACAGCTTTGGAGAAAACTTTAAAGAAGGAAATAGCTGCAATCGGACCTGCTGTTGCTCGTGCTATCACTCCCATTTTGGAGAAAAGCATATCATCAGCTATTACAGAGTCATTCCAGGTTAAATGCCAAAGCTTCTCATTTGTCAACATATCTATTCTTGTTTCAGCAGCCTATTCTCTATATCACTAATCATAATCTTGGAAAATAGAGTCATGCACAGATGTCCAGTTATCTTTGCTCTAGATGATGGTTTCATTAAATGCTTGATAATTATAACATAATCTTCCCATTCCTGTTGATCTTATTTGTTCCTATGTATGCTCATCAATGATCAAGGTTTCTTTATGTGCCAGCAGAAAGGGGTGGGAGAGAAGGCAGTGAATCAGTTAGAGAAGACAGTTAGTTCAAAACTTGAAGCTACAGTGGCCAGACAAATCCAATCACAGTTTCAAACATCTGGCAAGCAAGCTCTACAGGTTAGTTGAAGTTCCATATGATGCCATATCTTTGAACAATAACCTTGACTTGCATGAATCTTAATTTAATTTAAATGACAAGTAGGTTAAGGTTTGTTTATCTCTCTTTATGTAGGACTTAAGCACTGTTTTTGACCCAATGATTTTACTCTGCTAGTTTCTTTTGGATGGACCATGCAATTGTTTTAGGGATTTTTTCTTCTCTTTGGAAGAATGAATGATGATGTATTTTTTCACATGTATTAAGAAACTTATTTGTTAAATATTTTTGAAGAAGCAAAAGGATGAGGAGCTTCTTTCTTAAAACAGAAGAAAATGATATTGTTGGTATTTGCAGGATGCATTAAGGTCTACGCTGGAAGCTTCAATTATTCCTGCATTTGAGATGTCCTGCAAGGCCATGTTTGATCAAGTTGATGCCACATTCCAGAATGGGCTTAATAAGCATATAAATGACATTCAGCAACAGTTTAATTCCATGCATTCTCCTGTGGCCATTGCCCTGAGGGTATGTGTACTTTTGATATGCATAGTAGTAGGTTGCAGATCTTCTACATTCATGTGTTTTTGTGCTTTATTTATTACTTGTCAATTATGCATCTTACTTCGTGGTATATCTTCTTGAACTGATGGCATTAGCCTGTTGCATCAATTTAGTACGTGAAAATGTTTGAATTATTAAACACTTGGGCTTAAGGGTCCTTTTTTTATAGTATTAGATCTCTAAAGACACCCATTGTGAAATTATTCCTCAATTTTCACTGAAGCAGATGTTTAAAATATTATAACTGAATTTCAAGACACCCTTAAGTGTTGATTTTTCTTGAACTGCAGGATCCTTTATATTGTATTAGATCTCTAAATACCCTCTTGTGAATGTGTCTATTGTGAAATTATTTCTTCTTTTCCATTTGAAGCCAGTTTGAAAAATATTCTAAATGACTTCTAAAGCATCCAATCAAATATTCAAAGATTCTCATACTATTTTTTCCTCATTCAAATGGAAAACTAAGTTCCTCCGGTAGAGAGGTCTCATTCTAAATCTGTTTTTCTTCATTGAACTAATATGTAGTGAAACAAGTAGTAGAGTATAGTCTTAATCTCCTTTCATAAGTAAGTCTTCCTGCTATGGGTGGCCTCCCTATAATTTATGGTGGCAGGGAGGTACTGCTTATGGCCAACACCAGCTGTTCAGCCGCCACATTTTGGCCAAAAATAAAGCCAAACAAAAACTTATATTTAGTTGTTGTACTGGGCTCTTAATATTCCGTGTCCTTTTATTTTCTTAGGGTGCATGTGAGAGTTAAAATATAGATTTTCCCCCTTAAATTTCTTTGCATGTTTGTGGTGGCAAGTTAACTAACTTCCATGGTATCTATAATGATAGGATTTCAATAAATATCAAAGTGGTTAATTCTATACAAGAGAATGCTTTCCTTTACATGGACCTGTTGATGTTTTTAGACTGAGGTGCATGTCATGCTGTACCGTTTATAGTTGCTGTTTGAAATTTTGTATACGAACATGTGTTATTGCAGGATGCTATCAATTCAGCATCATCACTCACCCAGACCTTAAGTGGAGAGCTGGCAGATGGTCAACGGCAGCTCTTAGCTATGGCGGCTGCAGGTGCAAACTCAAAGGTGGGAGATCCATCAACGAAGTTGGGCAATGGACCATTGCCTGGTATGCATGAGATGGTATGCCCTTTTCGTTTGTTCTGTGGTTTTTTTTTTTAATGTGTATTGAGTAGCTTCCAAGTTAAACAGCTGTGATGGTTTTGCTTTTAGTAAAAATGATCAATCTTCATTAGAAGTTACAAAGCTTTTAGTTGCATCTGACTTGTGTATTTGTTGACATCAACAGCCTGAGGTGCCTTTGGATCCAACAAAAGAATTGTCAAGGTTGATAGCTGAGCAGAAATATGAGGAAGCGTTCACCTTAGCTCTGCACAGAAGTGATGTCTCAATAGTTTCCTGGTTATGTTCTCAGGTATGCTCTGTCATCAATTGTAGACAGATAAACTCCAATATGCCTGGTTTCTTTGAAGTGCTTGTAGATAACTTGGGACTGGTAAGCTGCGTTCATGTGTTAAGCCACATAGAAAGACTGGCATGCATGTGCTTGTATTGGTAAAGAGATTGAGTAAACGAGCAAAACATAACTTGACTCAACTATATTCTACCTGATTGGGGTCACGTGCAAGTTTTTTTATTCTTGTGAGATGTGGCCTTCTGATGCCATTCTTGCATCTTCTTTGTGGCCACAGCTCTCCTCTTAACCTACCAATTTGAATATGAACCAAAATACTAAACCATTGGGTTTGTTTGAGCTTAGATCAGCCAAACGGTGCCAGGCATTGTATAATACAAAGTTGGAAGCATAATTTTCACTCATAACATGTTTGCTGTTTTCACTAGGTTGATCTACAGGGGATATTGTCAATTTCACCACTACCTTTAAGCCAAGGAGTTCTGCTGGCCCTTCTACAGCAACTGGCATGTGATTTTAGTAATGAAACCTCTAGAAAGTTGGCATGGATGACAGATGTGGCTGCTGCCATAAACCCTACAGATCCAATGATTGCGATGCATGTAGGACCAATTTTTGATCAAGTCTATCAGATAGTGGTCCATCAAAGGAGTCTGCCCAGCACATCTGCTTCAGAAGCCTCAGGCATACGTGTTCTTCTGGTTGTCATAAATTCTGTGCTAAGGAGCTGTAAATGATTTCCTTTCCCTTTCGTTCCTACCATTTTGTGCAAATATGTAACATAGTACTTTTTATTTTTGGGTTGTATAGGGATCTAGGAAAGTTTCAGGGAATCAGAATTGTTTGAATTAGTCGAGTATTTTATAAATGTGTGATTCTTACATAATCCGTTGTTGGCTAGTTTCAAAGGGTGAAGTCACTATAACTTTGATCGACCTTTTTCAGTTTGCACCCCTGTAGTTTCAATTCATGATCATAGCAATTTTACTTAACAAATTCCTATGCACTTATGATTTCAACTCTTTTGTTACCTTCAAAGGTGTTAAAAGGTATAGGTTGCAACAGAAAGAAATGTGCAAAAGAAGTTGATTCTAGTATTGATGTTGGAAATTACATTGTGAACAAAGTGTAACTCTTTCTTATCCTGTTGCATCACTGTTCGATCAGTTTCCAAAGCTACCAGCCTACCACCCTTCAAAATTTCCCTGGCCTGTCAAGATATGAAAACTAGACAGAGAAAAAGAAACCCTACATCAAAATTAATGTTGGACCGTACTGCATATATATGAGAGAGGTGCATCACATGTACTGAAGAATTCCATTCCTCCATCAGATGACTGCCGAAATCAGGGTGTTGTCACCCTGAGAAGAGCATCTTCTGCAAGATTGAAAGAAAACTTGTTCAGGAGGAAATTGCAACAACGAAACTCTGATTCCGTGCTCCTCAGTCTGCAAGCACTGGCATTGCCTCATGTCTGAGATGAAAACAAATGCCCCCCTCAAATTCTCATATTCAGAACAATGGGAAAACACTGCTACATTCCTTACTTTCATAGACAAGTATCGGAATCTACATGGATTGGATTAGTTTCCTATCAATATTGTTACACTTTTATAGCTTTGAATTGTCTTTGAATGCTTGTCTTTTTCATCCTTGGCGAAATTGGTGCTGTTCCTTTTTTAACAAGTAATATGATTTTGTACTCCCATTTTTCTTTTTTATATTTATCCATAGTTCGGTAATTCATGGTAACACAAAAAAGGAAAAAGGAAAAAGGAAAATCAAAACCATGTAATATACCATTTTTCGTTTTGTTAAGGTTGTAGAAAATTTCAAGGAACTGGTGTTGATATGATTTGGTTGAATTAGTTTGTGTGAATCTGATTCTCATTGTTTGCTAGTTTTAAAGAGGGAACTCAATAGAATACAGATCGAGCTGAGTTTTTAGTTTCCATGTCATGTGCTTTCTGTACTCTTGTGGTTTCAGTTCATAGTTTTATTTGACAAAATTTCAGTGCTTCTAATCTTTTTGTATCAGAAAATTAAGGGAAAAAATATGATTCCCTTGTTGATAGTAGAAATTACATTATGAGCAAATAGCTAGCTAGGTTGCCCGCCAACATTGATCAGTTTCCCACCTCCTCGTTGTTCGAAGTCCCTGAAAAGTGTTTGAAGTAGAATGTCTGAATTGATAAGATGGAGCTGCAGTCGTAGCTAGCCCTAGCTGCAGGATCAGATAAGGTTGCATAAGCTTGGTGGATATCTATGAAATCTTGACCATTACGATCTGAAGAAGTGGTGTCTGGATGGTATAGTTTTGCTAGACTTCGGTATGCAGCCTTCATCTCAGATTGGGAAGCATTTTGGTCGACACAGGATTTCGTAGTGTATTTTCTGATGACTTCGTTTTAACTGAATGTGGAGGACCGACAGTGGCTGTGGATGAGGTAACTGAGAGATCCATGATATATGGGAGCAAATTAGTGATAAGGTCAAGGAAATTGGTTGTCCCAGAGAGTAGCCATGTGCTTTCGTTTATGGACCAGCAGGAGAGGGAAGCAAAGTTGCAATACCGTAGCAAGAAGCTTGCTCTAGCTTTTGCACTTCTCAACGCACCTCCTGGTCCACCATCCTCATCAACAAGAACATCAGAGTTTGTGGTGATTTTCATTCAGCATTCAAGTTTGTGTCCAAGATGGTGGAGAAAATCATGATCAGAGATACCAATCGGTTTCATCATTTTCGTGATGTTGCCTGTTCATGTGGGGACTACTGGTAGTGCTGGTTATCAAGGAATAACTAGGTGGTTGTTAGTCTTTTGAACTGAATGGGAATTGACTAGACATTTAATTTCTCCATCTCTAAATAAGGAAGAGAAATCTGTGGCGTTTGTTCTCCGCTGGCAGCATATGGACAAATTACTTGAGCTGTTAGGATAAATTTGTTCCCCGGTGACAATTCAAGTCACAAAGCATATTTGAACTGAGCAGGGTGGGGAGCGTGGTGTTGTGTGCAAATTATAAGATCAAACGCATTGCAAGGGTGAGAGACAGCGAGAATATGCGTTGGGTAATGGCTGCAAGAGCACAACCACAGCACGGTTCTCATTCATACAAATGCAAAATCTCAGCTGCTGTTTGATGATGATACAGAAATAAACTTCCTGAAGAAACATTGAATGGACTGTTATTACGCACTTAGTTGAAAAGATCGGGGAATTTACTTACAAGAAGCACAACAAGAGAATCTGCAAAAAGAAACTGGCCGAAACAAAAGAAGGTAGAGAGAGATAGATAGCAGCTAGAGAATCTGCAGAACAAGATCAGGAAAGATTATCTTCAACTGGGAGCAGTCAATTTCAGGTGCAAAAGCAATAGCAATGGCTCCCTTGATGTTAGTTTCATTTACTAAATTAATGCATGTGTTAATGAGTAAAATAAATGAAATATAGATTATGTCCATATTCTTCAGTAGACTGTATCCAGCAGTCCTATTGAATGCTTCATTCATTTTCTGAAAACATCCTAGATTCGCTACCGGGCATGATGCTCTGTGTCCATTTAACTCTGCTGTGGTTGTGAACGATTGAACACTGCTTGAAATGGAAACTTCACTTTTCTCTCATAAATGAAATGTCCCAGCGTCATATCAGGACTCAGTTTCTGCCCGCAACATCATAAGAAATTAGCGAGCAACATGCAGCCAGGAGTCTCATTAACTATCGTAACCTTGCCAGTGGGGTTTTGAGGAAGAATATCCTACATCCATTACAAAGAGCAGAACTTTTCTGTTCTCTAGCATAAATCATCATACAGTTTACGTAATATTTCATGGATTAGAATGACGGCTCAGAAACGCATGCTATATATAGCTCATTGATAGAAATGCTATAGAACTTGAAGTCCCTTCTGCCCACAAATATTTTTTCTTGGTCAAGCATTGCAAGCAATTAAGAACAGAAGGAGATTGGATTGGATTGAACCCTTCAAAATCCACATTGTTAATGTTGTTGTGTTTGTTGTTATACAGCATCTCAGCCATAAAAAAACAACATTACAAAGGAGAAAAATTAGGGATCCGGTATATTATTCTGGGTGGACATTACAATGAGGTGTCAAAGACGAGGACAAAGGAATAGAAGGCATGCCAAGGAGCAATAGTTCTTAATTCACTTCACATGGCAGTGTTATCATAGTAGTGTTAGTTTATAATAATTAATCTCCATGAAACTCAAGTGAGTAGAGAAGATTAAAACATGATGTTGCGAAAAAAATGCAACAAGCCTGGTAGTGGCAGGCCTTTCTTCTGTATATGAGTCTAAAAATAGAGTAAAAATACAGAGAAACCAAGGGACGAGGTTTGAAGGAAGGAAGAGAAAAGGAAACGCAAAATAAGGAACCAACAGCCCGTTTGTTTGATTGATTGTTGTGCTGTTTCTGCAGCTGTAAGAGAGAGAGAGAGAGAGAGAGAAACAGCAGATGCATGGTAAAAGGCGTGACAGAAGTGTGTGTTGTGGTTGGGACTGTTTTAGCTTAAAATAGCGTAGCGTGTGAGCAAAGCTTAATCATATCATCATTCTTCTTTAGCTAACAGCAACACCAAGCAAAAGTAGTCTCTTTTCAAACAAGATCAGGAAGTCCCCCTAGAGCCCTCAAAGAGGTAAGATATACATACAGAGACTCAAACACATAGACAGAGGAAAAAAGAGATCAAAGTTTAATTTATCTTGTCGACACAATGATTTGATTGGAGCTGTGAGTTCATTATTATAACACATGCATGATGTATCTTTCATTTCATTTGTAGATTCAGCTGTTTTCTTTGAATTTTGTATGATGAGCATTTTGTCTCTTGGTTTTGGCCCTTTGTATATAACAGATTCTTTCATGTGATCACTCTCCCAGCTAGTTTCTTCAATGAATTTCAGACTACATGGCATTTTTTATTCCATTGGTAGAGAGTCTTGTATGTACTTGTGAATTGGGTTGGTTTTCTGAGCATGCAATAATGTGGCCATGATATCTCTCTACAGAAACATAATACAGGTAATGGAGCAAGAGATCAAGAGGAAGAGAGGAAGAGAGGAAGAAGAAGAAGAGGTGAAAGAGGAGTCCTCAAATAATAAATCTACAAAGATGCAAGCTGATCATCTTAGTCACCCACATAGTGTAAGGAACGACATCAAAATCGAAAGGAGATCATGCAACCATGAAGAGGACAGCAACACCAGGAATGAAATAACCGGAGACAACAATTTCGCATTTGGGGTATTTGATTTCCCCTGGCTGAAAGAAGAAGGCAGCAGCATGATCTCAAAGGCAGACGAGGAGGAGTGGTGTTTAGAGGACACAATATTCTCCTCATCTCTCTATTACAGTACAACATCTGCCGCTGAATTTTCTGGACAACACTTGTGGGAAACCACTCCAGAAGCCGCGTGCATTGGATCATGCATAGACGTTCCGGTGGACAAGTTTGAGGAGATTAATGCTTGGTCATTGGAAATGGAGGCTACTGTTGATTGAACCTCGACCTCCCTGCTCCAAAACAAAAATGGTGCCTAGTCCTAGCTTAGCTAATCACCGCAAAGTTTGCATTTGCATTGCATGCACACAACCCACTAGGAAATCTTGATGGGTTTTTCTTCATTCCCTAGCATTGCAAACCCAGTAGACAGCTGGTCCTGTTTGCAAGAGTGTTCTGCTGGGAGTTGATTTTTAAAGTACTTTTTATTATAAGTGTGGCAAAATTTGTTTTTAAAAATCATTTATATATTAAAATAATATTTTTTTATTTTTTAAAATTTATTTTTAACATCAAAACAATCTAAAAACTTTTAAAAAATTAAATTAAAAATCAAAAAATAAAAAAAATAAAAGTAATCAAATGAAGCCTGACAAGATACCAGACTTCAAGGTACATATAAGTTGCTCATATTGGGCTTCTACCTTTATTTTCTAAAGTTTCTTGGTGTGTGTGTGTGTCTATATATATATAAACTGAGATTGATATCGTTGATTGCTTATAAATAGTCTTGCCAATGAATGAAAATGACCTTTGTTGGTTAAGGACAAAATTAGGAAACGAGAGAGAGCTGAAAATAGCTTAATTTGTTCATGGTGAGATTCTCTATATATTTTGATGCCATATATTTTCCATCCTTATTGTATATTTTCTTACACTGCAAGGAGTGGTCCAGCGGTGGTTTGTTCCGACTTGTGTTGTGGCCATGGGCCCGTGATCGATGTTGTTGTTTTTATTCATTTTCCGGTCACTCACCGTTCTTTTCGAGCCACGATTTCCTTTGCTGGGGATCCACTGGATGCTTTATCTTGCTCACCACGCAAGCCATGTCTTTGTGAATAACAATCTCGCTAGCTAGCTGCTGCTGCTGCTGCTGCTTTATGCCGATTACAAAACATAAATCATCATTTCTAGTAGTGCTACAGTGATTGATGCAACAAAAGCAATCGATGGAGAGATTGTTAAAGGGAGAGAAAGAAGCAAACCTTTAATTATGGAGATGGTCCCTGTAGCAGACAGATGGTGGTGGTGGTCCTACCCTAGCTTCTTAGTTTCCACACCCATTGCCGTTGTGCCGACACTTCCTGCTTTACAGGTATTCTAGATACCGGTGCTCCGTAATTTAAAAATAAAAAATAGTAAATAGACTATTTTTGTTTTGCTTTTTTAATATAAAAAAATTCAAAATATAAACCAAATATATTATACAACCACCTAATTACATCGCCGTTAATAAGAGGACATGATAGGAGATTTGATCATCGAGAAGTGTCGTGTGCACCTCTTATTTATCAAAGCGTGGTGTCCAAATCCCTACATTTTTTTATTATAAAATTAATTATTTAGAGTAAGAGGTCCAAAACACCCTCTGTATCTCTGGCAATAATAACAAAACCTATGTGAAAAGACAAAATCACCTTGAGCTTAGATTGAAGGATTAAATCATGGGAAAAATCTATCATAAAAAAAATGTAATTAAAATAATAAGGGTGAGAGTGAAAATAAAAAAAAAATAGAGGGCAAAAAAAAATTAAATTAGAGAGTTAAATTTTAAAGAAAAAAACTTTAACAAAAAAAAAAGAAATCAAAAGAACGAGAGTTAAAGTAAAAAAAACAAAAACAAAATAAACTTTGATTGAGTAATGAAATTGAAAACAAGAAAACTTTAACAAAGACTCGGGTAAAAAATCAGAAATCAAAATAATAAGGACTGAATTGAAAAAAATAATATATGACAAATTGTAATTTAAGGGCTAAATTTTGATATGACCAACGACAAACAGCTCATCAACTATCATCATGCGTCGCACCAGAAAGAGAAAGGAGAGGTGACGCTTTTAAAAAAAGACTAAACAACAGATTTGAGAACTAGGAGGCGTTGTTTGTGCCGTCCAAAAGGCACAAATGCCTCCTACGCGTCAACTCGTGATGTCCACATCCTTGCATCTTTTTTATTAAAAAATTAATTATTAAGAGCAAAAAGTTCAAAACACCCTCCATATTTTTTGTATTAAAAAAAACCTAAGTGAAATGATTGAAGGTTGAAATCGGGGAAAATCTATCATATAAAAAAATATAATTAAAAGAATGAGGGTAAAAAAAAAATAGAGAGCATAAAAATAATAAAACTAAAGGGTTAAATTTAAAAGAAAACAACTTTAACAAAAGGATAAAATAAATCAAAAGAATGAGGGTTAAACCGAAAAGAAAACATAAACTTTAATAGAACAATGTAATTGAAAGCAACAAAACTCTAATAAAAGAGGTAAGGACAAAAATCAAAAGAATAAAGAATAAATTGAAAAAAATAATATATGATAAATTACAATTTAAAGACTAGATTGAAAACATAAAGAACGTTTCTAAAAGAGCAAGGGATTAAGATAACCAATCAGAAACATAAAGACCAAACTTGAAAAATGAAAAAAAAAAAAGAGAAGAAGACATGCGTGAACTTTTTTTGCAAGAGATAGAAAAGAAGGAAGAAAAAAAACCACATTCAGTGATAAATCGTTCATCAACCATCATCACATGCCATGCCAGAAGGATGAGGGAAAGGCGATGCGTTTAATGAAACCGCGGAACAACAAATTTAACCATCGGGAGGTGCTGTATGAACTATCCAAAAGGCGCCCGCGCGCCAATGCATGATATCCACATCCCTGCATCTTTTGTATTAAAAAATATTTATTAAGAGCAAAAGGTCCAAAACAACCTCCATAATTCTAGTATTAACAAAAAAAAAAAAAACTATGTGAAAAGACAATATCACCCCTGAACTTAGATTGAATGATGAAACTAGGGGGAAATCTACCATCCAAAAAGATGTCATTAAAAGAATGAGGGTTGAAATGAAAAAAAAAAAAACTAGAGGGCATAAAAAATAAAATTGGAGGGTTAAATTTAAAAGAAAAAAACTTTAACAAAAGAAAAAAAAAAGAAATCAAAAGTATGAGGGCTACACTAAAAAAACAAAACAACATAAACTTTGATTGGGGGTGAAATTGAAAACAACAAAATCCTAACAAAAGAGACAATGAAAAAAAATCATAAATCAAAAGAATAAAAACCGAATTGAAAAAAAAATATATGACAATTCGCAATTTTAAGGACTAAATTGAAAGCATCAAGAACTTTTCTACAAGAGACAAGGACTAAAATAAGCAATCAGAAATATGAGGACCAAACTTTAAAAATGAAAAGAAAAGAGGACATGCGTGAACTTTTTGTGCAAAAGAGAAAAGAAGGAAAAAATCACCGTCGACGACAAACCGCTCATCAACGATCATCACGCGCCGCACTAGGAGGATGAGGGAGAGGAGGCGCTTCTAATGAAATGGTGGAACAACATATTTTTCTATTGGAAGGTGTCGTATGCCCCTTTCAAAAAGCACGGGCGTCTCCCACGCGCCAACATGTGATGTCCACTTCCTTGCATTTTTTTATTAAAAAATTAATTATTAAGAGAAAAAAGGTCCAAAACACCCTCCATATTTATGGTATTAACAAAAAAATCCTATGTGTAAATACAAAATCACTCATAAAATTAGATTGAAGGATGAAACCGAAGAAAAAATCTATCATACAGAAAAATATAATTAAAAGAATGAAGGTGAAAATGAGAAAAAAGCATAAAAATAATAATACTAGAGGGTTAAATTAGAAAAAATTTTAATAAAAGAAAAAATAAATCAATAGAATAAGGGCTAAACTGAAAAGGAAAACAAAACAACATAAACTTTGATCGAAAGATAAAATTGAAAACAAAACTATACCAAAAAAGCCAAGGAAAAAAATAAAAAATTAAAAAAATGAGGACCGAGTTAGAAAAAACAATACATGACAAATTACAATTTAAGGACTAAATTCTGACATGACTGAAGACAATCCGCTCATCAACCATCATCATGCGCCACAACAAGAGGAATGAGAGGAGGCATATCTAATAAAACAATAGAATAATAGATTTGACCACTAGGGGATATCGAATGCACCACCAAAAATAAAAGGATGAAAATAAGTATTAATGGTAGAACAATAGGCAAACCACACATCAACCATCATCCACACAATGTATTTTTTTTTTTTATGGAGATAAATAAGTATTTTTATTATTAATAAAAAATAAAAATATAAAAATAACCCCTTACTAATTCTTAACAATTAATTGGCCTTTGGAAGAGACGGAAGCACCCTCCGAACGAAAATTCTCTTCAAATTACAAAAGCGTAATTCTACTGTCATAATAAATAGTCTTTTGTTTACGTGTGCACGGTAAACTCTACAAACGTGTTTTAGCTACGTGTTTTATTATGTGTTATTATAATAATAATAATAATAATAATAACTATTGAGAAATATTAATATACTTCTACCATTCATCTTGATTTATGCATGCATTATTTAAAGTGGTGGAGGAGAGCATCTATTCCTCTATACGAGGGTGGGTGGGTGGGTGTTGTTCCTCTTGTCTATGAGACGATCATATGTGTTTTTTGCAAGGTGTTTTTTGAAAATTATTTTTAATTAAAATATCTTTTTATTTTTGGTATTAAAATAGTAAGAAATAAAGAATATTAATTTAATGTATTTTGAATTAAAAAACAGTATTAAAAATACTCTTTAAAAAATGCGACATGAGCAAGAAAGGAGAAGGCATCGATATTAATGCTATGATCAGAGAAACACAGATGATGATGATGATGATGATTAAGAGTATAAAATAGAGGGGTTAGGAGAGACATACGTACGCGCACGTTACTTGCTTACTTGTAAATGAATATTCACGTATTTTATAAGCATGTTGTGGTTTAACTAGTTACGGCTGGGGAGGGAGGGGGCCTCAGCACGCACGTAAGAGAGCTAGGAGCATGGTATTTGATTTAATTAATTAATTAATTAAACTATATATATATAAAAAAAACAAAAGAGCATCTAATTATTAAATCGAATGATTGTTGCTGGTTCCTACACAACCATTGGGCTGTCCGAAATTAATTTCAACAGCATGATTTATCAGTTTATGCTATGGTTTGATTTAGAGTGATGATAATTGGAGTATTTTTAACTCTAAAGAAGTGGGGAGATTTGTGATTTGTCATTTCTTGAGAGAGCATACGTAAAAATGGAAAATGAATGATAAATATATAATTACCAGTAAATGAATCTGATAAGTGATAAAAGATGATGATAATTTTATATATATATATATGTAATAAAGCAGAGGGCAATTACGGACAATTTATTTGTAGAGACTGTTGTGAGGAAATCAAACAAAAGCGGTCATCTTCTAAGATGGAGAACTAATTTATGTCCGTGAAGGGTTAAATTGAGAGTTTAGAAACTAAAGGGACCAAATACATTATCTATTAAATCAACAAGGGGAGGTGGAATCTTTCCTGCTGGGCCGCGTGTAGGTAAAAAAGGAAAGGACAAAAACACGGTTCCTTGATCCTCCCTTCTCATCTTCATCTTCATCTCTCATCTCCTGCTGTTGTTTACTAATCTCAGTTTTTCTGCCGTGCCTGCCTGTCATCTCACTCCTTACCTCACCTTTCCTGTCCTCTATTTATTATTCTTTCATTATCGTACCACAACACAACACAACTCAACGCTGCTGCTGTAATTGCATACTTTTCTTCTATTAAACCTATATAAAAAAGAAGAAAGAAAAGGCCTCTCTCTCTCTCTCTCTCTCTGTCAATCTGTTTTTGTTTGTTTGACCCACCATCCATCCATCCATCCACGCCGCAATCAAGAAAAAGGCCTCTCTCTCGCTCTCTCTCTTCAAACCAACACTCTATAATCTCCTCCTCCTGCTGTTGTTTTCTTTAATAATTTGATGAATGCAGTTTCTTTCTCTCATACATCCACAACAAAAGTCTTTTCTGGGATTCTCACCACGATGAGGATGAGAAATCTGGTGATTGGGTTGCTCTTCCTCACTGTCTTGTCTCCCATTCTTCTTTATACTGATAAATTATCCTCCTCCTTTACCCCTTCTTCTTGTAAGTTTTCATTTCTTATCCTCTCCCTCTCTCTTTTTTCTTTGAACTAGTGTTGTTTATTAATGATTATTCTCTCTGTTCCGCAGCTAAACAAGAAGATGTTAATGCTTTTGTATGTTCAATCCCCTTCTCCTCTCCTTCTTTTTCCTTAACCCACTGCTTTATTAGCATTTTGTCATAATAATATTCTCCATGTCTTTTTGGTTTTGCAGACTCTCCCTACTGATACCAGACATCTCAATGTGTTGCCCCAGGTCTGTTTATCTTTAACTTCTTTCTATGTCTTAAAAGTTCCTCCTTTTGCTTGTAATTCAGTGCTGAATTCCAGATCTAACCTCTTCTATTTCTCACTGTAGGAGGAATCATCTACCGTGATTAAAGAACCCATTGGGATTGTGTATAATGATCACATCAACTCCTCCTCCAATACCATTCTGACTGAAAAAGGTCTGTGCTTTCTTCTTCTTCTTTTTTCTTCTCTTTCAAAATTTCCCATCTTTCTTGGATTTCTAATTTTGGGTTTATCATTTTGTTCATTAGATTTGCAGTTGCCTGATGCAAGAGAACATAAATATGCTAGAGTACTATCTGCCACTGATGACGAAGGTCATTCTCAAACCGACAATATCATCAAACAGATCATTCAGACCACTAATCAGGAAGAGGAGGAATCCCAGTCAGACAACGGAAGTGATCAGGAAAGCCAACAGAAAACTCAAGTTCAGGTACATTTGATTTTGATTTTAATTTTAATTTCCATTTTCAATTGTTGTTTGTTTTTTTTTTTTTTTTAAAAAAAATGCTATGAGAACGTGGGCATATGCAAAAAGTCTTTGGCAGCTCCTTTTTTTTTTATTAAGGTTTGAATTATATTTTGAGGACTAATTCGTTTTTGGTGATGCTTTGCTAAGTTTGATGTTCTGTGGCCATGTTCATTACTTGTTTTTAAAGCTTGGTCTACTCTATATGTCAATTACTTCCTGCTGTTGGAAATAGTCATCTCAAAAGGCTCTCCGTGACTCCGTCCCTTCCCATATTCAAATAACTACGAAGTAGAATATTCTTCTAGTGCGTCACATTCCCTTGCAATAGAAGGTGCATGCAGAATTTATCTCTAGAAAAAAGCGATTCTATCACTTTTCAAGACTTAAAGAACACACCCCATTAACAATTTGGATGGAACTATTGAATTGGCTACGAACCATACTGATTGTCAACTCAATCTGTTACCTTTTCTTAATAATTTGAATAGAGTTGCAATGCGACAGCTGTATGGTTTCCAAAATGAATGCCCTGCTTGCTGAATTTCTTTTAGGCCTCAAATACATTATGGGAAAACAAAAGAATGAAGAAAGTTTTCTATGGTGAAAGTAATTTATAATTTACAGGTGAACTAAAATTTTGTAACTTTTTGGTCCTTTTTTGATAGCTTGAACAACAATCTGCTGTAAACTCGGGCGACAATGATGAGAAGGATGCTCTGTTAACTGAAACCAATAAACAGACAGATCAAACAGCTATGCCAGATGCTCGGGTGCGGCAACTCAGAGATCAGCTTATCAAGGCAAGGGTGTACCTGTCCCTTCCGGCAACAAAGAACAATCCCCACTTTACAAGGGAGCTTCGAATGCGGGTAAAGGAAGTTCAACGTGTACTTGTAGATGCAACTAAAGATTCTGATCTGCCAAAGAAGTAAGCTTCTTTCTAAAACATATCAAAATTGGCTGGCTAACTAAATTGCTCCGTTGTGAGGAAAAAAAAAAAGTTAATAGATTGTTATGTTTTCCCCCCTTCTGATAATGGAAATTTTGTTGGTTTGTATTATAGTGCCTATGCGAAATTGAATGCAATGGACCAATTGCTGGAAAAGGGCAAGCAAATGCAGGATGACTGTGCTACTATGGTAAAGAAGCTCCGGGCAATGCTCCACTCAACAGAGGAGCAACTCCGAGTCCATAAGAAGCAGACCATGTTCTTGACGCAATTAACTGCAAAGACGCTACCTAAAGGTTTGCACTGTCTTCCGTTGCGCCTGACAACGGAGTATTATAATTTGAATTCTACTGAACAGCAATTTCCAAATCAAGAGAAATTGGATGACCCTTCACTTCACCATATTGCACTATTCTCGGATAATGTTTTGGCAGCAGCAGTGGTTGTGAACTCCACCATCACCAATTCTAAGGTAAACAAAAGATACTCTATTCGAACATCAACACGCTCCCTTTGGTTGCCAAGGAGATCTTAGAAAGCCAAAGAAGAGCTGATTCAAAGAAAGCTAAAATAGTTTCCCTTCGAATTTAGTATTTAATTTTCGATCTCCACTTCCTTCAATTCTCCTTTTGGAAAGGGGAAGGGAGCATGATAGCATTAGTGAAGTTGGTTTTTCATTTATATCTGAGACCTTTTATTTTAATTGACATCCTTAAACTGATCACTTTGAGTTGACTTATCCGCAGCATCCTTCAAAGCTTGTTTTCCACATTGTTAGTGATAGACTCAACTATGCAGCAATGAGGATGTGGTTTCTAGTAAATCCACCCGGTGTAGCCACTATTCAGGTCCAGAACATTGAAGAATTCACATGGTTAAATTCAAGTTATAGTCCTGTTCTGAAGCAGTTGGGTTCTCGATCAATGATTGATTATTACTTCAGGGCAGCTCGTGCCAGTTCTGATTCGAATTTGAAGTACCGGAACCCAAAGTACCTGTCCATCCTGAACCATCTTCGCTTTTACCTGCCAGAGATTTTCCCAAAGCTCAACAAGGTGTTATTCTTAGATGATGATATAGTGGTGCAGAAGGATCTTACTGGCCTTTGGTCCCTTGATTTGAAGGGTAATGTGAATGGTGCTGTAGAGACCTGTGGAGAAAACTTCCATCGTTTTGATCGATATCTCAACTTCTCAAATCCTCATATCTCAAAGAATTTTGATCCCCGTGCTTGTGGATGGGCATATGGAATGAACATCTTTGATTTGAAGGAATGGAAGAGGCAAAACATCACCGATGTATATCATACATGGCAGAAGCTGGTAAGCAACCTACTTGAAGATGTATTTTTGGGGGTAGAGTTCCAAGTTTAATGGAATTCAAAATTGGTACCTTTTACAACTAGACAACTGGTTTTAGTTCAAAATTGGAGAATACGCCTGGATACATGCAATATTCATTCTTAAATCTTAAATAATTTATTCCAGCACATGCGTAACTCAAACATCAATTTATGCTCGAAAAGTTAGCTCTGGTAGTCATATGTTGCTGTAGGTTCTAAAGAAATTTTGCTTGTGAACAGAATCATGACAGACAATTATGGAAGTTGGGGACTCTGCCACCTGGCCTCATTACTTTTTGGAAACGGACTCACCCCCTCGACCGACGTTGGCATGTTCTGGGCCTTGGCTATAATCCCAATGTGAGCCAAAGAGAAATTGAACGAGCAGCTGTTATACATTACAATGGCAACATGAAACCATGGCTTGAAATAGGCATACCCAAGTATCGAAGCAGCTGGGCAAAATATGTTGATTATGATCATGCATATTTGCGAGAGTGCAATATCAATCCATAAAATATAGTCCTCGTGGTGTCATCCATTCATTAGAGCTCCATGCAAATGCTGTGCCAACATTTTACAGGTCCACATCACTTTGTTGGCTCTTCCACATCCTGTGCCAACATTTTTACAGGTTTGCAACCTTGTATGTTCTTTCGTAATCTAAGTAGAAGCTGATCGAGTGTAATTCTTTATGTATACATTTTTTTCCTTTCCTTTTTTGGATGGTAGATTGAGGCCACTATGCATGTTAGTTGATTTTGGTACCTTTATTACATAACTGCAAATTAGCAGGTGTATTTGTAAATGATCGCAAACTAAAAGAAGAAAAGAAGACATAATAATCTTGAGTTTACATCCGTGTTCTGATCTCAGCCTCGTTGTTAAGTCCCTCGGCATCATTTTCTGGAGAGATTGTGAAACCTTTTCTTTTATTTGGTCAATTTCTTGTATTCTTTGTTCAGAAGAGAGAGGCTTAAATGCGATGCATTTTAGAGAGAAGTAGGATGTAGGCCGCGTCTCTTGTGAAAACAGGTTGCTAGGCTACATTCTGGATTATGGAGCTTGCGCTTGATTCATTTCATATATTGTATGTCGTAGAAATAACATTTCTAGACCCTATCTCGATACTTGCATGAGCATGGTAGTTCGTGGTACTTGGAACAATTGTTGGTTTTTCTTGCGTTCCTGTTTCCTGTCTTGCAAGAGCGTGAAGGTCCGTCCATTGATTCCTAAGCGTACTGGGTCGTGATGACTGGTATAAAATGCCTGCCCTTTATTCCGTCGATGGAGTAATAGATAGCACCTGTCCTTGATTTCTGTTTTCTTCTTTTCTTTCAGGCTCTGCTTGAACATCAGTCATTTTTCACCCACCGACACTTGTTTTCATGCGTGTACTGCGTGTGTGTTAGAGTACTGGACCCAGCTGGGAGTGGAGGGTTTGAGGCAGAAAAAGAAAAGGGTGTGACGAGTGAGAGCTGGGCTGGTTGATGCCCAATATTTCTAGCAATCAAGCTGTGATGTGATAGTGGGGGGAGTGAGTTGGCTAATTAAATCAATTCCGTTCATGCAATGACTTCATAATGGCCCACAAGGCAGGGGCATGGGGCTGGGACAGCCTGTTTTTCATTAGTCGTAGCAGTTACAGTTGGGGTTCACGTTAAGATATCCTCCTCCTCCTCCTTCCTCACGTGGTGGGACTCTACTCGTTTGTCCGTGTCTGTCTGCCTTGGTTGTTGCTTTCTCTATTTCGGTTCTGATTACACGGGTCCCACAGCATAGATAAGTCCGTGAAGGACGGGACAGGTATTGCCCGAACAAGATGCGCGGGGCTGCCTTCGAGATCCAAGTTGCGTTGGCTTGGCGTTCTAAGATCCGTTCATGAATTATTGACTGTTGATGATGAAGAGCTCCTATAGATGGTTCTGGATTTCACAGAGACAGTTCCCCTCCCTCCATGGATTTAACAGCCGAGCCTGACGTCAACTGTTGACGATGAAGAACTCTATAGTTCTGGAGATGAGTCAAGGTTGGAGACAACAGATGCTTCTTGCAAGACAAAAAACTATTCATGAATTATTAACTCCATATATGTGTGAGATTATTAGTCAGAACTTGCGGGTGGAATAAGGAACTCGCCTCGCCCGGTAAACTGATAATAATTTCAGACGACCTTCATTTAAAAAAAAAAAAAAAAGAAATCAATAGGATTCATTGGGAGCTTAGTTGTGACCAATTTAATTCTTAATAAGATTCTTTAGCTCGGTGGATTAATTGATAATGATTCAATTTACTTGAAAATAGATAAATATTCAGAATAAAAAGAAATAAAAGTGTGCTGTTGAGAATAACATAATCTACCAGCCCGCCCGGTGTGCTATTTTCGTAATGGTTTCTTTTAAATACTCTACCCTGTCAAGAAAGAACGTGGCATTTATTGATTTTAAGATTTCAAGAAACCGAATCTTGATTTTGCTGGCAGGCAGCAGCCCCACTCCTATCGATGAAAGTCTAACAAGTGGAAAGTGTGTCTGAGGTGGTCAAATGATACAATGTGGTTGTATTGGACTTGAAGACAGCTTCCTCCTCTCTATCCATTGAATTGTGCTTTTGTTTTTATGCAACCTTTTCGTAAATTCTTGTTGCTTGGGTTCGAATTGTAGTCAGACTTAAAGGGACTCAAATATATTATTATTAACATTTAAAATATTATTATTTGGATTATAATTAATATTATCAATGTCTTAATTAATAAATTAAAAAATAATAATATTGAAAAGCAATTATAGATTTGATTTGAGTTGAGGGATAAACTTAAAAATTATTATTATTATTATTATTATATTTTAAAAAAATATTAATACTATTGAAGAAAAACCATAATTTTTTTTGAATAGATTAAATAATATATGATCTTGGACAAGACAAATTATATATTATTTTTAATATTATAAATATTATTGTTAGATCTTGCGTTGTTATCAGACCCAAGGCTCTTTGATCTTTCTTTACAAATAGACCCAACACTCTTAGTATATATTAAAACGCGAGGGGAAAACACTAGAGTGGACACAGACTCATTGCACTATGGATGACATTGTAGACATAAAGTGTTCGCATTGTGGACGACACTGTAGCGCCTGTGGGGGCATTGTCTTTTATGTTTGTAAGTCAGAAAGGGTTGTTGGGTCATTGCAGTAGAACCCAAGACTTTAATTTTTTTTTCATTCGGTCAATAGGAAATAAATAGATGGAAATTTTTTTCCATTTGAGATTGGGTTGGATTTTCTTATTGAAGCATGTTTGTTTTTGTCTTTTAAAATTGTTTTTAAAAATAAAATAAAAATTATTTTTTTCTTTACTTGAAATTAAGATTTTTATTTTTTCCTCTTAAAGTGTTTTTCAAAATAAAAGAATTCAGAAAAATTTTAATTCTAATATTATCATATTAGAGTTGATGGAACTCTAAATAAATTTCTTATTCACATAATATACTTTATATTTTTGTATTATGTAAGAGAATTTTTTAACAATAAAAACTATTAAAAAACAATTCATATAATATTATTTTGGATCAACACTACTGGGTCGCTCTGCCAAGTATGACCCAATGTTGTTGAGTCCTTCTGTCAAGTATGACCCAATAATGTCGGGTCCTGTTGCCTAGCAGTGTTGGGCTCAGATTTTGCCAAGACTCAGGTTTATTGGGTTTGACTCCACCACCATACCCAAGGACCATGAGTCTGGGTGCCCAACAGGCTCCCAATAGCGGTGGGCCCGGCTGAAACATGATTCACTAAAGTTGGGTCCTACTTCCACTATGACTTAGCAGTGGTGGACCCTACTGCTAGCCCAACTGCTGGCAGGACCCACTGCTACTAGGTAATGTTGGCAGCAGTAGCCAGCAGTTGTGGGCCCTGCTATCACCAGATTGCAGTAATGTTGGCGGACCTGTTTTTATTTAGAGCCTTCAATCGGACCGGTAGAAGTGGTGGAGTTGCTAGGTCAACTCAGAACTCGGGCGACCAGGCAAAAACCTGATGGAGTCTTTTTTTTTTTTAATTCTTTGTTCTCCTATCTAAAGACCCCTCTTTTTATGTATTTTTCAATTGATTAGTATCTCATTTCAAAGTTCATTATATAAATTCCAGAAGAATGGTTTATTTTTTCAATATGAAATTTGAAGTCCTTTA
>Ga0325401_1000619_pt1 | contig 26713 bp, 27 predicted proteins | sample PopdelMetagenome_FD_205666 | JGI IMG/M metagenome (GOLD analysis project Ga0325401, IMG submission 205666) | Populus deltoides microbial communities from Bellville, Georgia, United States - Xylem-PdKOR-R2 | ecosystem: Host-associated > Plants > Phyllosphere > Stem > Wood/Secondary xylem | place...
TGCCTGGCCAAGGCTACAATGTCCTCGGTGAGCGCCTCTTCGTCATCTGCCCCGCACGGCACCTTGCGCTGCGTCGACCGGTGCTGGCCGAGCACCCGGCATACCCGCCGCTCGGACACATCCAGCACGTCGCGGACCTGGTCGATGCAGCGCCGCCGCCGCGCGGGGCTCAGAAGTTTCCCTTTGCCGCCTCCTGCAAGATCAGCTTGTCCAGCGTCAGGTCCGAGATCGCACGTCTTAGCCGCGTGTTCTCCTTCTCCAGATCCTTCATCCGACGCGCCTGGTCCGTCTTCAGCCCGCCATACTCCTTGCGCCAGCGATAATAGGTCTGCTCGCTGACCGCGATCCGCCGGCACGCCTCGGCGGTCGTCCCACCCTGGCCCAGCACAATCTCCACCTCACGCAGCTTGCCGATGATCTCCTCGGCCTTGTGCTTCTTCGCTGGCATGCGTCGTCCCTTCCTTGGTCCAGACTGTCATAGTCGATGGACCACTCAGAAGGGGGCAGCTCAATCCGACCCTCACCACACCTTCGGTGCGCTCGCAGCTAATCCCCGGTGAGCTCCTCCAGATACTAGAGACTTCCAAATGCAGCTGCACGGCCTAGCTAATCTGCCTTCCCGTCAATCGCAGTTTCAAGCTTCGGAAGCGAGAGCGACCACGGAGTTTGCGGGCCATTGATTCGTCCGCGTGCGCCGCGCGCTTTCCTGCCGATGTTCTGTGAGGTGCCAGACCGCTTGCCGATCACCATGCTGCGCCGCGCAATTCGTTCGATCTCGAGGCGTGATCGCGTCTGATCGGCCACCTGTTTCAGGATGTAACTGGTCACCCCTCGAAGATTGCGGAGGTAGTCTCGCTGCGAGGCTTGATCACCAAATGCAGCAGGGAACGATTTTCCGATCGGACGCGAATGGATGAGACCTCGCTTGGCTACTGCGCCACACCGCTTAAGCCAGCCCCTATGTCGCTTACCCGACTCACCAGCCAATGCACGCGGGAGATGCAACAGGATATGGACGTGCTGCCCTGTCGTCGGACCACGCTCCTGGCACCATACGTGCGCTGTGTCATGACCACGGCTACGCACCCACTGCCGATAGTAGGTGAGGAATCTACCGGTCGCGACCACACAGTCGCTGACGCTCCCTTGCTCGAGATTGATCGTGAGAAGAACATTGAAGGGCAAGCCAATCAGTATCGCTTCTTGTATCGCAGCGAGCAGTTCAAGCGCGTTGCCCTTACTCAGTTCGCCCGTCACTCGCTTTGGACGATGCCGCCTGACGGGCGCAGCAGGCGCCTTCGATGAGCGCAGATCCTGCTGTCCATCACCTTCACTGCTACCGCTCGGATGCCTGCCTAACATTCGAGATGCCTGAGAACTAAATCCTATCGCGCAGGCGTGTACATGTGAAACCGGGATAAATTTCACGCATTCCGACTTTTTTCAAGGACTTGCGAAGGATTTTGCGAACTTGCGACGTTCGCAAGTTTGGTTGCGGGAACGGCCCCGCCTGCACTTCCCTCACGCATCGATATCGCTTGCAAGAAGGCGGTGAAGAGAGTCGGCGAGAACGAGCGTCCGGCGACCGACCTTTACGGCCGTGAGACGGCCATCGCGGATAAGCGCGAAGATGGTCGTTCGGCCGATTGAACTTATTTTGCCCACATCAGCAATCGAGTAGGCGAGCGGCGGCGGTGAGACGGACATAACTGCTCCGATCCAGTTGGGACGGGCAGGTACGGCACCGTCCGTTAGTGACCGGCAAACCAGCTATTGGACATGATTGGGCTACTCAACCAGATTGCGGTTCAGAATTGCCTGGGCAATTCCGAATGCCGCCAGCGCGCAACTCCCGGAGCGCTAGATCGCGCCGCGTCAGCACCGGCTTCCATGTCCGCCAGCATGCCTTGATGACAGTGTCACCCCTCCCGAATTCGGCTCGCGCAGCAGCGACAGCAGCATCGAACTTGCCTTTCTCCAATGCTCCGCTCGAGACTAGAAATTTCGCGATCTTCAGACGCTTGGCGCTATCGAGAACGGCCGTCTCTTTGCCTCGCTTTGCCGATGGCAGATCGGGGTGCTTCGTAACGGTGAGCCGCCATCCGGTCTCTGCCGACGACCCATCGATCATCTTGGCCAGCTGCCTCGCTATTGCCGGATCAAGCCGATTGGGCGAACTGCGGAGGTAAGCTGCCAAAGCCCCTAGCTCGCCGGCCGAAAGTGCCAGATGAGCATCGGTTATGAGCCGGCTTGCCGCGCTTTCGTAATGCTGACTCTCACCGGATGAACCGGGAGCGTCGATGCTTGATACGCGGGAGGAAGCTCCCGAAGTGGGACCTGAGTTGGGACCAGCATTCTAGTTGCGAGGATTATTCATAAAGAACAACGCCTTGCTGAAGACCAGTGGCGGAGCGGGAGGGATTCGAACCCTCGATACGGTTTTGCCGTATACTCACTTTCCAGGCGAGCGCCTTCGACCACTCGGCCACCGCTCCGCGATATGGGGCCTGGAAGCGCGCGCCCTATCGGCGTTCGGCGGGCGGCGCAAGCGTTGCGCTAGTGCGTCGGGGCGCGCACGGTGTCGCGACCGTGATGCCGCCCGTCCCCCCGCCCCCCGTCGTCCAGGCCGCCCCCGACCCGGCGGAGCCGCAGCCGGTCGACTGGCGCTCGATCCCACCGGACGAGATCATGGTGATGCGGCTGGCGGACGGACACGAGGTCCTGATCCGCTTGGCCGCGCGGATGGTACCGAGGCACATCGAGAATATCCGCCGACTGATCGCCGCACGCTGGTGGGACGGGCTGTCCATCTATCGCGTGCAGGAGAATTGGGTCGCGCAATGGGGTGACCGGACGGAGAAGCGGCCCCTGCCCCCGGGCACGGCCGCGCGGGTGGCGCCCGAGTTCGAGCTGGCGACCCCGCCCGCCGTCACGCCCATGGTCCGGCCCGACGCTTATTCGACCTGGTCGGGCGTCACCGCGGACGGCTGGCCGGTGGCGGGCGACGGGCGCGCCGCCTGGCTGGTGCACTGCTACGGCTCGGTGGGCGTGGCGCGCGACGACGCACCCGACAGCGGCAACGGCGCGGAACTCTTTACCCCCATCGGCCGGGGGGGGGCACGGCGGCTGGATCGCAACTACGCGGTCGTCGGCCGGGTGATGGAGGGGATGCAGTATCTATCCGCCCTGCCGCGAAGCGACGCGTCGGACGGCGTCTACGCGGACGTCGGCCGGGACAAGGGCATCGCCTGGGTCAGGTTGGCGAGCGACCTGCCCGCCGCCGATCGCCCGCGGCTAGAATACCGCACCGCCGACAATCCGCGCTACGCCGCGATGATCGCCAAGCGCGAACGGCCGGCGCCCCCGACGGTGGCGGTGGGGGCGGGCGTGTGCGACCTGCCCGTCGGCGTGCGCCGCGCGCCCTGAGACATGATCGACCGACAGGGAGCACGCCGGATCGGGCACCATACGTCCAGTCTAGGGTCAGAGCCCATTACTGCCAATCGTCAGCATCGCCCGCAGAAGGCTAGGGGCAAGGAGGCCGGGGCAGACGCGTGGCAGCACCACACCCAAGCCGTCCAACGATGAAAAGGCTGCCATGCCCCCGGCATGGCTGAAACAGCCCCGGGGACTGTTTCACCTGCCCATCCCTGGCCTTCTACGGGCGACCCCGGCGGGGCGGGCCGAAAAGGGCCGGCAGAGGGCACCCCACTAACCATTACTTCGTAGGGACCCCAGGAGGGACGCTCTTCGTCGACGATGCGGGAGTATCGCGATCGGCATGGAGCGGCGTATGCCCCCGGAAACGCTCGGGGGCGACCGACATCCGGCCTCGCGGCCGGTTCCATGGCCTTGTCGTGACCCCGGACTCGTTCCGAAGTCTCGGTCGAAGGCTGGACTCCGGTCCGTCCTAGCGCCCGCGCAAGCCCGCCGCGGCGCGCGCCTTGGCCTCGATCTCAGCGGGCGATCCCTCGGCCACCCAGCTGCCGCCCACACACAACACCGAGGGCAGCGCCAGCCACTCGGGCGCGCTTTGCTCCGACACGCCGCCGGTGGGGCAGAAGCGGGCGTGGGGGAAGGGTGCGCAGAGGGCCTTCAACGCTGGTACGCCGCCGCTGGTGGAGGCGGGAAAGAACTTGAAATGCGTCAGCCCCAGCGCCTGCCCGCGCATCAGGTCGCCCGCCGTCGCGATGCCGGGGAGGTAGGGGACGCCGAGCCGCGCCACGTGTTCCGCCAGCGGCTCGGTCAGGCCGGGCGATACCAGGAAAGCGGCGCCCGCGTCGCGCGCGGCGGTCGCCTGGTCGGGCATCACCACCGTGCCGGCGCCCACGATCGCGCCCGGCACCGCGGCGGCGATGCGCCGCACCGCCTCCAGCGCGGCGGGCGTGCGCAGCGTCACCTCCACCGCCGGCAGCCCGCCCGCGACCAGCGCCTGCGCCAGCGGCACGGCGGCGTCCGCGTCTGCGATCGTCACCACCGCGATCACGGGGGCGGCGGTCATCACGGCGGCGATGTCGTTCATGCGAGGATGCTCCGATGGGCGGGGGATCGGGATGGGGGGTCGGGACGGGCGCGCTTAGCCGAGGTTGCGGCGCGGGGACAGGTCTGACATCAGAAGCGCCGCCCCCCCCCGATGACGCCGCCCGGATGATCCTGTTCGACCTGTCCCAGCCCCTGGCCCCCGACCTGCCCGTCTGGCCCGGCGACACGCGCTTCGCCGCCGAGCGGACCTGGGACCACGACCAGACGCCCGTCGCCGTGTCGCGCTTTTCCATGTCGACGCACGGCGGCACCCACGCGGACGCGCCGCTGCACTACGCGCGCGACGGCGCGGCGATCGACGCGCTGGACCTCGACCCGTATCTGGGCCCGGCACGCGTGGTGGACGCGCGCGGCTGGGGCCCGGCGATCGCGGCCGACCGGCTGATGCCGGCGCTGGAGGGCGCGCCGCCGCGCGTGCTGCTGCGCACGTTCGACCGTTTCCCGCTTCGCGAATGGCGATCCGACTTCGCGGCGATCGGACCCCAAGCGATCGCGGCGATGGCGGCCGCGGGCGTGCGGCTGATCGGCACCGACGCCCCCTCGATCGACCCGCAGGATTCAAAGACGCTGGACGCGCACCGCGCAGTGCTAGCGGCCGACATGCGCGTGCTGGAGGGGCTGGTGTTGGACGACGTGCCGCCGGGCGACTACGAACTGATCGCGCTGCCGCTGCGGCTGGCGGGGCTGGACGCCGCCCCCGTGCGCGCGGTGCTGCGGGCGTTGTCGTGACCGACCTGCACGACGAAGCCCGCGCGCTCGACGCGGCCGACCCGCTGGCGGAGTTCCGCGACCGGTTCGCGCTGCCCGACGGCGTCACCTATCTCGACGGCAATTCGCTGGGCGCGCTGCCCCGCGATACGCCCGCCCGCGTCGCCGAAACCGTGACGGGGCAATGGGGCCGGGGCCTGATCCGCAGCTGGAACGACGCCGGCTGGATCGAGGCGCCCGCCCGCGTCGGCGCCAAGATCGCGCGGCTGATCGGCGCGGGCGCGGACGAGGTGGCGGTCGCCGACTCCACCTCGGTGAACCTGTTCAAGCTGTTGTCGGCGGCGCTGGACCTGGACGGCCCGGGGGACGGGCCGCGCCGCGTGATCCTGTCGGAGCCCGGCAACTTCCCCACCGACCTCTACGTGGCGCAGGGGCTGGCGGCCGCGCGGCCGGGCGTGTCCGTCCGCACCGCGTCCCGCGACCAGGTGGTGGAGCAGTGCGGCCCCGACACGGTGCTGTTGCTGACGCACGTCCATTACCGCACGGCCGAGCGGTTCGACATGGCCGCCGTCACCGCGGCCGCCCGCGCGCGCGGCGCGGTGGTGGTATGGGACCTCAGCCACTCGGCCGGCGCGGTGCCGCTGGACCTGAACGGCTCGGGCGCCGAGCTGGCGGTGGGGTGCGGCTACAAATACCTGAACGGCGGACCGGGGGCGCCCGCCTTTCTCTACGCCGCGCGCGACGTGCAGCCGCGCCTGCGATCGCCCTTGACCGGCTGGATGGGCCACGCCGCCCCGTTCGCGTTCGGCGACGACTACGCGCCCGGCGAGGGGATCGCGCGTTTCCTGTGCGGAACGCCGCCGATCCTGGGGATGGCCGCGCTGGAGGCGGGGGTGGACCTGTTCCTCGAAGCGGACGGGCCCGCGCTCTGGGCCAAGTCGGCGGGGCTCATCGACCTGTTCGTCCGCGCGGTCGAGGCGCGCCGTCCCGACGCGCAGCTGATCTCGCCGCGCGACCCGGCCCTGCGCGGCAGCCACGTCTCGTTCGAGCATCCCCACGCCCACGCCGCCGTCCAGGCGCTGATCGCGCTGGGCGTGATCGGCGACTATCGCGAGCCGGGCGCGATGCGCTTCGGCTTCGCCCCGCTCTACAACCGCTACGCCGACGCGGTCGCCGCGGCCGATGCGCTGGCCGACGTGCTGGACAGCGGCGCGCACGCCGACCCGCGCTTCGCCCGGCGCGCGGCCGTCACCTGACGCCGGCACCAGGAGTTTCAGCTCATGCCTCGCTTCTCGCTCCGGCCTCTCGCGGCGCGCGCGTTCGGCCGGGTACGCCGCCTCGACCTGCGCGGCGCCGCGTACCGCACGGTGGAACTGGCCCCCGCCGAGATCAGCGACCGCCCCCCCGCCCTCGCCCTGCCCGACGAGTTCGAGCGCGCGCGCGGCTTCTTCGTCGACCGCGATTTCGAGCGCGGGCGCGTATTGGGCGGACAACGGCCGGAAGGCGCCACGATCGCCTATGAATTGCACGACGCCTTGCTGGCGGACGGCACGCTCTACGCCGGTCTGGCCTATGACGCGCTTCGACCGGGCGGCGGCCGCTTCTCGTTGTCCGAACGCCCGCGCCGCATCGCGGAGGCGGCGCTGACCACCAGCGTCTGCGCGGAAAGCTTCTTCGGCGACTGGCTGATCGAGGGGCTGTCGCTGGAACTGCTGGCCGCGGAACGAGGCTGGCCCGTCGTGTCCCCCGAACGGCGCGACTGGCTGCACGAGCCGGGCTATCGCGAGCTGACGGGGCTGGCGCCGTCGCGGACGGCCGTCGCGCGCTTCGACCGGCTATGGGTGATCGACGACCGGGGCATCAACGCCGGCCGCGGTGCCCGCCTGCGCGAACTTCGCCGCCGCATCGCCGCCGCCGCCGCCGCCGGACCCACTGACGGGTCGGAGGCCACCAAGGTTTATCTGACGCGCGGCACGCTGGGCACGGGCCGCGCGATCCGCAACGACGCCGAAGTGCAGGACGCGCTGCGCCGCCGGGGCTTCGCGATCGTCCATCCGGAGGCGGAAACACCGCTCGCCCTCGTCCGCCACCTGCGCGACGCACGGGTCGCCATGTGCCTGGAAGGGTCGGCGCAACAACACGCGGTGGTGGCGATGCCCGCGGGCGGCACGATCCTGAACGTTCAGCCCCCCGACCGCTTCACGGCACAGCCCAAGGACCTGACGGACCATATCGACCTGCGTTACGCCTATCTGGTCGGCGAGCCGGAGGGGAACGGCTTCTCGGTCGACCTCGCGCGGCTGCACGCGACGCTGGACCTGATCGGGGCGTAGGGGCGCGCGCCCCCGCCCCTCACGCGTCGTAGCCCGGGTTCACCCGGTCCAGCTTCCTGAGCAGCGCCGGCCAGGCCAGCCGTTCCGCCAGCCGGCCCATGCCCTGGGGCGCGGACTGGCCCGCGACCTTCTCCTCCGTCCCCTGGGGCGGGTTGTTCAGATGCTCGCGCCCCGCCGACAGCATCAGCACCTGCGCCTCGCACGCGCGTTCCAGGAAATACAGGCGCAGGAAACAGCTGGCGACGCTGTCGCCGACCGCCAGCGTGCCGTGGTTGCGCAGGATCATGGCGTTGCGGTCGCCCAGGTCCGCGACCAGCCGCTCGCGCTCCTCCAGGTCGGTCGCGATGCCTTCATAGTCGTGATAGGCCACGTCGTGCGCGGCGATCATCGCCGTCTGGGTGTGCGGCAGCAGGCCCCATTCCATCGCCGACACCGCCTGGCCGTGCGGCGTGTGCAGGTGCATCACCGCGCCCGCGTCGTCGCGGGCCATGTGGATCGCCGAATGGATGGTGAAGCCCGCCGGGTTGACCGGGTGGTCGGTCGGCCCGACCGGCTGGCCCTCCACGTCGATCTTGACCAGGCTCGACGCCGTGATCTCCTCGAACATCATGTCGTAGGGGTTGATGAGGAAATGATGCTCGGGGCCGGGCACGCGCGCCGACAGGTGGGTGAAGATCAGGTCGTCCCAGCCGTACAGCGCCACCAGCCGATAGGCGGCGGCCAGGTCCACCCGCGCGCGCCGTTCGGCGTCCGACATCACCGGGGTATCGAGCGTCGCGACGGCGGCCATTTCACTCTCCTGTCCTGATTTCCGGCCATTCCTAGGCCCGGACGCCGCGCGCTTCAATGCGGGGTCGGCACCAGCCTGACCACCAAGGTCCGCCCCGCGCGCCGGACGCGCATCGTCACGGGGCCCGCCCCCGCGCGCGCCAGCGCCGCGTCGGCGGCGGCGGGGCCCGCCACCGGGCGGCCGTTCACCGCCTCCACCGCGTCGCCCACCGCCAGTCCGGCGCGCGCCGCCGCCCCGTCGCCGCGCAGGCTGTTCACGACCGCGCCCGTTCTTGCCGCCCCCGCTCCCGCCGCCCCCGCTCCCGCCGCCCCAGTCCCCGCCGCGAGCGTCAGCCCCGCCGCGTCGCCCGCACGCGGCCCCGCCCCGTGCAGCGATCGCCACAGCACCAGCGCGGCGGGCGCGGCCGTCAGCAGGATCGCGGCCGTTATCGCCTCCACCAGCGGCATGGCCCCGCGGCGCGGACGACGAAAGCGGGAGGGGAAACGGGGCTGGGGCATCGCGCCCGTCCCTTATCGGCCGCCGCGCCCGTCCGCCGGGTGGGCGGCGCATGACCGATCCGTCATGCGGCGGCCACGGCCAAGGCGGCGGCCGGGCCCTATGACCGCGACGGACACCATCGCCGGACGAATGCCCATGCCCGTTGCCCGCCGCCCGCTTCGCCTGATCCTCGCGACGGTGGTCGCGCTCGCGGCCGCGCTCGCCGGCTATGCGGGCCATCTCGGCTATTGGGGCGGGTCGCCTTATCGCTGGGTGCCGGCGACCGCCCCCGTGCCGCCGGGGCGCGTGCCGGCGGCGGCGGTGTTCTGGTCGGGGGACATGGGCTTCAACACGGGCATGGGCCCCAGGATCGCGGCCGGATTGGCGGCCCGCGGCGTGCCGGTGCTGGGCGTGAACTCGCTCACCGCCTTCGCGTCGCGGCGCACGCCCGCCGAGGCGCGCGCCCTGGTCCGCGACGCGGCCGAACGGGCGCTGGCGCGATCGGGCGCGTCCCGATTGCTGCTGATCGGCCAGTCCTTCGGCGCCAACGCGCTGATCGAGGGGGCGGCCGGCCTGCCCCCCGCGCTCCGCCGGCGGGTGGCGGCGGCGATACTGGTCGTGCCGGGCCGCACCCGGCTGCTGCGCGCGACGCCCGGCGGGGTGCTGGACTTCCGGGACGACGGGCCGGCGCTGCCCGCCGCGCGGCGGCTGGACTGGGCGCCGACCCTGTGCATCCGCGGCGAGACGGAGGCGGACAGCCTGTGCCCCGAATGGCACGCGCGCAACGTGCGGGCGACGGTGCTGCCGGGCGACCATTACCTGCGCCACGACGACGCGGCCGTGGTGCGGGCGGCGCTCGGCTTCGCAGCACCCTACCTTTCCGCGAATTCATCCGCCGGCCGAACGCCCGCAACCCCCGCCCGCTAGATAGGCGGGCCGGAGGAAACCCATGAAGCTCGTTCACCCCCTGGCCGCGCTGGCCGCGGTGCTGGCCGTCCCCGCCGCCGCGCAAGGGCCGTCGCCCGACGGCCTGTGGATCAACCCGCACCGCACGGTCGCGGTGCGCACGGGCCCTTGCGGCCAGCGATTGTGCGGCTGGGTCGCCTGGGCCAGCCCCCAGGCGCTGGCCGACGCGCGCGACGGCGGCGTGACCCACCTGATCGGCACCGCGCTGCTGGAGGATTACCAGCCCGACGGCCCCGGCGCCTGGTCGGGCACCGTCTACGTCCCCGACGACGACAAGCGCTATTCGTCCGAGATCACCCAGCGCGGTCCCGCCGCGTTGAAGATAAAGGGGTGCATCCTGGGGGGACTGATCTGCAAGTCCCAGGTCTGGACCCGCATCGAACGCCTGCCGCAATGACGGCCGCGTCCGTGACGGTTGCCGCCGATCGCCTGACCGCGTTCGCCGCGCGCCATCGCCGCGCGGGCGCGGTGCTGCTGGTGCTGGTGCTGCTGGGCCTGGGCGTCGCCGCGCTGGAGGCGCTGACCGCGCAGGTGCGATTCGCCGACGTGCGGTCCGGCCTGGACGCGCTCGCCGCGCCGCGCCTGGCCGCCGCCCTGGGGCTGACGGCGGTCAGCTACCTGGCGCTGACCTTCTACGACGTGCTGGCGCTGCGCTTGATCGGCCGCCCGCTGCCCTGGCGCACCGCGGCGCTGGCGTCGTTCACCAGCTACACGCTCAGCCACAATCTGGGGCTGGGGCTGTTGACCGGCGGGTCGGCGAGGCTCCGCGTCTATAGTGCTGCGGGGCTGGACGCGCCCGACGTGGCCCGCGTGATCGGCATCGCGGGCGCCACCTTCTGGGCGGGCGTGGCGGCGGTGGCCGGCCTGGGCGCCGCGGTCCATCGGGGGCCGCTGCCGCTGGGCGACGTGGCGGTCGCGCAAGGGGGCGTGCGCGCGGCCGGCGTCGTCGCGCTGGCGGGGGTGGCGGCGGCCGCGATCGCCTGCGGACGGGGTGGCCGCTCGCTCAGGGTCGGGGGCTGGCGGCTGCCGCTGCCCGACGCCCGCCGGTTCGGGCTCCAGCTGCTGGTGGCGGGCGTCGACGTGGCGTGCGCGGGGGCGGCGCTGTTCGTGCTGATCCCCGGCGCGGCGCCCGCGCTGCTGCCCGCCTTCGTGCTGGCCTATGCGCTGGGCATCGTCGCCGCGGTCGTCACCCACGTGCCGGGCGGCGTCGGCGTGTTCGAGGCGGTGGTGCTGGCGGTGGTGCCGGCCGGGCCGGTGCCGGGCGACCGCACCGCGATATTGACCGCGCTGATCGCCTATCGCGCGGTCTATTACCTGTTGCCGCTGGCGCTGGGGGTGGCGCTGCTCGCCTGGAACGAGGGGCGGCGGGGCGCGCGCGCGATCCTGGCGCCCACCCGCGCGGTCGCGTCGGCGCTGGCGCCCCCGGCGCTGGGCGCGGCCTGTTTCCTGGGCGGCGCGCTGCTGCTGGTGTCGGGCGCGCTGCCCCCGGTGGGCGAACGGATGCGCGCGCTGGCCGACGTGCTGCCGCTGCCCTTCGTGGAGGCCAGCCACATCGCCGCGAGCCTGGCCGGCACCGGCCTGCTGCTGCTGGCGCCGGGGCTGTTCCGGCGGCTGGACGGCGCGTTCGTGGTCGCGCGCGCGCTGCTGCTGGCGGGGGCCGCCTTCTCGATCGCCAAGGGCATCGATTACGAGGAGGCGGCGGTGTGCCTGGCGCTGGCGGCGGCGTTGCAATGGACGCGCGGCGCCTTTTACCGCCGCACCGCGCTGACCACGGCCGCCCTGTCGCCGGCCTGGATGCTGTCGGTGGCGGGCGTGGTGGGGCTGGCGGCCTGGACCGGCAGCTTCGCCTATCGCCACCTCGACTATGCCGGCGACCTGTGGTGGCGCTTCGCCTGGAACGGCGACGCGCCGCGATCCTTGCGCGCGACGCTGGCCGCCGCGGTGGCGTTGACCGCGGCGGCGGGCTGGCGGCTGCTGTCGCCCGCCGCCCCGCCCGCCGCCGACGATCCGGCCGCGGCCGCGCGCGTCGCCGCGATCCTGCCCGCCGCGCGCCGCACGGACGCGATGCTGGCGTTGCTGGGCGACAAGCGGTTCCTGTTCTCCGACGCGAACGACGCGTTCCTGATGTATCAGGTCCGCGGCGCCAGCTGGATTGTGATGGGCGACCCCGTGGGCCCCGCCGCCGCCTGGCCCGACCTGTTGTGGCGCATCCGCGAATGGGCCGACCGGGAACAGGGCCGGCTGCTGCTCTATCAGGTGTCGGGCGCGGCTCTCGACCTTGCGATCGGCATGGGGCTCGACATCGTCAAGTACGGCGAGGAGGCGGTGGTGGACCTGGGGCCCTTCACGCTGGAAACGCCGGCGCTGCGCTCCGTCCGCCGGTCGGAACGATCGGCCGCCAGGAAGGGCGCGACGTTTCGCATCGTGCCGCCGGACGCGGTGCCGGCGCTGCTGCCGGACCTGGCGCGCGTGTCCGACGCCTGGGTGCGCGAGAAGGGCCATCGCGAAAAGGGGTTCAGCCTGGGCCGCTTCGACCCCGCCTATCTGGTCCGCTTCCCCTGCGCGCTGGTGGAGGTGGAGGGGCGGGTCGTCGCCTTCGCCAACCTGTGGCTGACCGACGACCGGCACGAGGCGTCGATCGACCTGATGCGCCACGCCCCCGACGCGCCGTCGGGCACGATGGACTATCTGTTCGCGCACCTGATGCTGTGGGCCAGGGACGCCGGCTACGCCCGCTTCTCGCTGGGCATCGCGCCCTTGTCGGGGATCGAGGGGCGGCGGCTGGCACCCGCCTGGGCGCGCGCGGCGACCCTGGTGTTCCGCCACGGCGAACGCTTTTATGGTTTCCGGGGCCTGCGCGCCTACAAGGAGAAGTTCGCCCCCGCCTGGGAACCGCGCTACGTCGCGGGCGACGGCAATCTGGCGATGGCGCGCGCCTTTCGCGACCTCGCGCGGCTCATCGGCCGGCCCGCGGAGGGCGGCTTCGCCGGTCCCCACGGGACCGACGCCATCGGCCGGCGCGCCGATACCGCGACCGACGCGCCGGGAATATCCGGATGACCGACCCCGCCACCTGCCGCCACGATCCCGTCGCGCGCACGCTGGACCCCGGCGGGCTCGAACGCGCGCGCTGCCGCCGCTGCGGCTGCGATCTCCGCCGCCTGCCCGTGCTTCGGCGATGGTATCGGACCGGCCCGATGGGCTGAGCTTGCGATCCGGCCGTTCCGGCGCCAATCCCCCGTCCCGCCACGCCCCACCCCGTCTTCACGAAAGCCGACCGACCCTTGCCCCAGCCCGTCTTCTTCGACCCGACCGGCCGGCGCAGCCGCTGGTCCAAGCGCGCGGTGGCGGCGCTGCTGCTGGTGATCCTGCTGGCGGCGATGGCCTTTGCCGAAACGGTGATCCGCGTGCCCCGCGCCCGCGCGCTGGCGCTGCCCCTGCCCCAGCCGCACGCCGCGGCCCTGCGCGCGGAGAGCGGGGGCCACGGCCTGCGCGGCTGGCTGCCCCGGCTGACGGGCGCGCGGCCGGCGGCCCCGGCCGCGGGGGCCACCCAGCCCCTGTCGATCGGTTTCTACGTTCCCGGCGACGACGCCAGCATCGCCTCGCTCCGCCGGCACAGCGCCTCGCTCGACTGGGTGGTCCCGGCCACCGTCAGCGTTTCGGGACCGCGCCACGACGTGACCGTGGACACCGACCGCAATTTCGACGCGCTGATCGCCGCCGTCCAGCGCGCGCCCGGCCGGCACGTGCCCAAGGTGCTGCCGATGGTGCAGAATTTCGGCAACGCCGCCGACGGGGGGGATTGGGACGGCGCGGGCGCCGCCGCGCTGCTGGCCGACCCCGCCGCCTCGCGCGCGCTGGCGCAGCGGCTGGGCGCGATGGTGGCCACCCGCCGCCAGGCCGGGCTGGTGATGGACTTCGAGGCGCTGCCCGCGAACGCGATGCGCCATTACGTCCGTTTCCTGCGCCAGGTCCGCGACGCGCTGCCGCCGGGCGCGCAGCTGGCCGTCACCGCGCCGGCCGCGGACGAGACGTGGCCGCTGCCGGCGCTGGCGGCCGTGTCCGACAAGCTGATCTTCATGGCCTATGACCAGCATTGGGAAAGCGGCACGCCCGGCCCGATCGCCGCCCAGCCCTGGTTCGTGCGCCAAGTCGCCGACGCGGTGCGCCAGGTCGGCCGGGCCAAGCTGGTGGTGGCGCTCGCCAGCTACGCGTACGACTGGCACGGCGACGACGCGGACGCGCTGTCGATCGAGGACGCGTGGCTGGCCGCGCACGACAGCGACGCCCCCGTCGCCTTCGACCGCGCGTCGGGCAATGCCGGCTTCGCCTATGACGAGGACGGCGATGGGGGAGGTCGGCGCCATACCGTGTGGATGGTCGACGCCGCCACCAGCTGGAACCAGATGGCGGCGCTGAAACGCATGGGGCTGGCCAGCGTCGCCATGTGGCGGCTGGGCAGCGAGGATCCGGGCTACTGGACCGCGCTGTCGGCGTGGCGGGCGGGCGGCGTGCCCGACCTGTCCGCCCCCACCGCGCTGCTGGGCGCGGACGTGGAGGGGCAGGGCGAGATCCTGCGCATCACCGCCACGCCGCGCGCGGGCGTGCGCCGGGTGCAATTCGGGGACGCCGGTCGGGACGGGGGCCTGATCGCCGACGAGCGGTACGACGTGCTGCCCACCCCCTACGTCGTCCAGCGCACCGGTGCCGCCGATCCCAAGCTGCTGGCGCTCACCTTCGACGACGGGCCGGACCCCGCCTGGACGCCGCGCATCCTGGACGCGCTGGAGGCGGCGGGCGTGCCCGGTACCTTTTTCGTCATCGGCCAGAACGCGCTGGGCAACCCGGGGCTCTTGAACCGCATCGTCGCCGACGGCGGAGAGATCGGCAACCACACCTATACGCATCCCAACCTGGCCGACACCAGCCAGCGCCAGACCCGGCTGGAGATCAACGCCACCCAGCGGCTGGTGGAAGCCTATACCGGTCGGCGCATGACGCTGTTCCGCGCGCCCTATTTCGGCGATGCGGAGCCCACCACCACCGACGAGCTCGAGCCCGCGCTGGCGGCGCAGCGGCTGGGCTACACGGTGACGGGCCTGCACGTCGACCCGAACGACTGGCAGCGGCCGGGCACCGACGCGATCGTCACCCAGGTGCTGGATCAGGTGCGCGCCGCCACGCCCACCAGTTCGGGCAACATCATCCTGCTCCACGACGGCGGCGGCGACCGGTCGCAGACGGTGGCGGCGCTGCCCCGCATCGTGGCGGCGTTGAAGGCGGAAGGCTATCGCTTCGGCACCGTGTCGCAGCTGGCGGGCCTGACCCAGGCCCAGGCCATGCCCCGCGTCACCGGCCGCGACCTGCTGGCGGTGCGCGCCGACGTGGCGGTGTTCGTGGTGGTGGCCGCGATCGTGGCGGCGATCGGCTGGCTCTTCTACCTCGCCATCGCGCTCGGCATGGCGCGCGCGGTGCTGATGACGGTGCTGGCCTGGATCCAGAGCCGGCGGCGGCGCGCCGACCCGCCCGACCATCGCCCGACGGTCACGGTCATCGTCCCCGCCTATAACGAGGAACGCGTGATCGCGGCCTCCGTGTCGCGCGTGCTGGCCAGCGACTATCCGGGGCTGCATGTGATCGTCGCCGACGACGGGTCGCGCGACGGCACGACGGCGGCGGTGACGGCGGCGTTCGGGCAGGACCCGCGCGTGACGCTGCTGACGCTGGCGAACGGCGGCAAGGCGGCCGCACTCAACCGCGCGTTGCGCGACGCGCACGGAGAGGTGGTGATCGCGCTCGACGCCGATACCCAGTTCGAACCGGAAACGATCGCGCGGCTGGTGCGCTGGTTCGCCGACCCGCGGGTGGGGGCGGTGGCGGGCGACGCGCGCGTGGGCAACCGCGTCAACCTCGTCACCCGCTGGCAGGCGATCGAGTACATCACCGCCCAGAACCTGGAACGCCGCGCACTGGCGGGCTTCGACGCGATGACGGTGGTGCCCGGCGCGGTCGGCGCCTGGCGCCGCGCCGCGCTGGACGCGGTCGGCGGCTATCCGGAGGACACGCTGGCCGAGGACCAGGACCTGACCATCGCCGTCCAGCGCGCCGGCTGGCGCGTCACCTACGACCCCCGCGCCGTCGCCTGGACCGAGGCGCCCGAGAGCTTCCGCGCGCTGGCGAAGCAGCGTTACCGCTGGGCGTTCGGCACGCTGCAATGCTTGTGGAAGCACGGCCGCGTGCTGCGGTCGCGCAAGCCCTCCGGGCTGGCGCTGGTCGGCCTGCCCCAGGCGTGGCTGTTCCAGATCCTGTTCGCCGCCGTGTCGCCGTTGATCGACCTGGCGCTGGTCCTGTCGATCGTCGGCACGGCGCTTCGCATCCACCAGCACGGCTGGGCGCAGACGGCGGGCGATGTCGGCACCATGGGGCTCTATTGGCTGGCCTTCACCGCCGTGGACGTGGCGTGCGGCTGGGTGGCGTACCGGCTGGACGGGCGGGGCGTGCGCTATCCGGCGCTGCTGCTGGTGGCGCAGCGGCTGGTCTATCGCCAGATCATGTACGGCGTGGTGGTGCGCGCGATCGGCTCGGCGGTGGCGGGACTGGTGGTCGGCTGGGGCAAGCTCGACCGCACGGGCCGCGTCTCGGCCGCCTGAGCGGCTATACCGTCAGCACGGTGGCGCCGGTCGTCTCCCTGGCCTCCAGCGCGCGGTGCGCGTCGGCGGCGTCCGCCAGCGCGAAGCGGCGGCCGACGGGAAAGTCCACCCCCGCCGCCATCATCGCGAACACGCGACCCGCCAGCGCGCGGCGCTGCTCGGCGGTGGCGCCGTAATGCGCTAGCGTCGGCCGCGTCACGAACACCGACCCGGCCGCCATCAGGTCCAGCGCGGTGAAGGGCGGCACCGGCCCGCTGGCATTGCCGTAGGTGACCAGCAGCCCCCGCACGGCCAGCGCCCCCAGCGACGCCGCCCAGCCGGCGCGGCCGACCCCGTCCAGCACCGTCTCGACGCCGCGCCCGTGCGTCAGGTCGCGCGCTTGCTCGGCCAGCTCGTCCATCGAGCACGACAGCGCGTGGTCCGCGCCCGCGTTCTTCGCCGCGGCCGCCTTGTCCGCCGACCCGGCGTGCGCGATCACGACGGCGCCCGCGCGCTTCAGCCACGGCACCAGGATCGATCCCATGCCGCCGGCCGCCGCGTGCACCAGCACGTGCTGGCCAGGCGCCACCCGCGCGCATTGCTCCACCAGATAGGCGGCGGTCATGCCCTTCAGCATCGCCCCCGCCGCCGCTTCCTCGCCCACCCCGTCCGGCAGCCGCACCAGATGCTCGGCCGGCATCGTCCGCACGGAGGCGTAGGCGCCCAGCGGCCCGGTGCCGTAGGCGACGCGGTCGCCCGGCGACAGGTCTACCACCCCCTCGCCCACCGCCTCGACCCGGCCGGCCGCTTCCGCGCCCAGGCCGCTGGGGAGCGCGACCGGGTACAGTCCCGACCGCTGATAGGTGTCGATGAAGTTCAGCCCCACGGCCGTCTGCCGCACCCGGACCTCGCCCGGTTTCGGCACCAGCGCGTCGGCGTCGACGACCTCGCGCTCCAGCACCTCGGGCCCGCCCGTCTGGCGGACGACGATGCGATAATCCAAGGCCTCATCCCTCCCGTTCGCGGCCCCGCGCGCCGCACGATGCCGGCGGCCGGCCGCCTCAGTCGACGGAGCCGGCCGCCCGCCCTCAGTTGCTGTCCGCGTCGTCGTCCTCGTGGTCGGCGATCAGGATCACCGCGCCGACCAGGATCGCGGCGCCGATCACGCCGGCCGCGACCGGCCCGATACCCAACCCGGACAGCTTGCTGCCCCGTGCCGACGGCGAGGCCGCGCGCGCCACCGACAGGCTCTGCGCCGACGTGGCCGCGGGTGCGGCGCTGGCGGCCACCGGAAGAACGATCATCGCCAGGGCGGAGGCCCCGGCCGTCAGGGATTTGAACATAAGATCTCCATCGGCGGCTCGCCGGATATCGACTCGCCGCATTGCAGCAACGCGCCGCGAGCCGATCGGGACGCGGCCGTTCGCCCGACCTTTCCACCGCCCTGCCCCGCCCCTGATAACGACTCGCAAGCCTTGCCAATGCCTTGACGCGCGGGGGCGGCCAGCCCACCTGCAAATCCGACCGTTTCGATCCGATTTGAGAGTCATTCGCTTTTGCGCCTGTCCAGCCTCGCCGATTACGCCGTGGTGATGATGTCCGCCGCCGCCCGCGGCTGCGGCGCGTCGCCCGCGCGCCTGTCGGCGGCCGCGCTGGCGGAGGAAACGGGCGTGCCGCTGCCCACCGCGCAGAAGCTGGTCGGCCGCCTCGCTGCCGCCGGCCTGCTCGAAAGCGCGCGCGGGGCGACGGGCGGCGTGCGCCTGGCCCGCCCCCCCGCGGCGATCAGCCTGGCCGACATCGTCGAGGCGGTGGAGGGCCCGATCGCGTTGACGCCGTGCGCCGAACACGGCGCGCAGGATTGCGGCCTGGATCATCACTGCCAGGTCCGCCCGCATTGGGACGTGGTCAACCGCGCCGTCCGCGGCGCGCTGGCCGACGTCTCGCTCGCCCAATTGTCGCGCATCGCCACCGCGCGCGTTCCCGCCCGTCCCGAGGTATTAGCATAATGGCCACCCGCAACGCAGAGGCCTACGCGGCCGTTTCCAAGAAGTACGAGTGGGGCTTCGCCACCGACATCGAACAGGACTTCGCGCCCAAGGGGCTGTCGGAGGACACGGTCCGCTACATCAGCGCCAAGAAGAACGAGCCCGAATGGATGCTCGACTGGCGCCTGAAGGCGTTCCGCCTGTGGCAGACGCTGGAAGCGCCCGACTGGTCCAAGCTCAACGTGCCGCCGATCGATTACCAGGACGCGTATTATTACGCCGAGCCCAAGGCCAAGAAGACGATCGCGTCGCTGGACGACCTCGACCCCGAAATCCGCCGCACCTACGAGAAGCTGGGCATCCCGATCGAGGAGCAGAAGCTGCTCGCCGGGGTGGAGGGCGCCGAGCCGCCGCGCCGCGTCGCGGTGGACGCGGTGTTCGACAGCGTGTCCGTCGCCACCACCTTCCGCGACGAGCTGGAGCGCGCGGGCGTCATCTTCCGGTCGATCTCTGAGGCGATCCGGGAATATCCCGACCTGGTCCGGAAGTGGCTGGGCAAGGTCGTGCCCCAGCGCGACAATTATTTCGCGACGCTGAACAGCGCCGTCTTCTCCGACGGCACCTTCGTCTACGTGCCCAAGGGCGTCCGCTGCCCGATGGAGCTTTCCACCTATTTCCGCATCAACGCGGAGAATACCGGCCAGTTCGAGCGCACGCTGATCGTCGCCGACGAGGGCGCGTACGTCAGCTACCTCGAGGGCTGCACCGCCCCCATGCGCGACGAGAACCAGCTGCACGCCGCCGTGGTCGAGCTGGTCGCGCTCGACGACGCCGAGATCAAGTATTCCACCGTCCAGAACTGGTATCCCGGCGACGAGAACGGGGTGGGCGGCATCTACAATTTCGTCACCAAGCGCGCGCTGTGCCAGGGCCGGAACAGCAAGGTCAGCTGGACGCAGGTGGAGACGGGTTCCGCCGTCACCTGGAAATACCCGTCCTGCGTGCTGTCCGGCGACGGTTCGGTGGGCGAGTTCTACTCGGTCGCGGTCACCAACAACCGCCAGCAGGCCGACACCGGCACCAAGATGATCCACCTGGGCAAGAACACGCGCTCGACCATCGTCTCCAAGGGGATCAGCGCCGGCCGTTCCGACAACACGTACCGCGGGCTGGTGCGCGTGGGGCCGACCGCGGAGAACGTGCGCAACTTCACCCAGTGCGACAGCCTGCTCCTGGGCGACCAGTGCGGCGCGCACACCGTGCCGTACATCGAGGTCCGCAACCCGTCGGCGCAGATCGAGCACGAGGCGACGACCAGCAAGATCAGCGACGACCAGATGTTCTACGCCATGAGCCGCGGCCTGGATCAGGAAGCCGCCGTCGCGCTGATCGTCAACGGCTTCGCGCGCGAGGTGCTGCAACAGCTGCCGATGGAGTTCGCGGTCGAGGCGCAGAAGCTGCTGGGGATCAGCCTGGAGGGGAGTGTCGGCTAGTGGCGACGCTGTACGAAAGGGATTTCTACGAATGGTCGATCGTTCAGGCCACCAAGCTGCGCGCTATGGCCGCCGCTCGCATCAACTCCGAACTCGATCTTGAAAATCTGGCAGAGGAAGTTGAGAGCATGGCAGGCAGCGATCGGCGCGAACTGCTGATCCGCCTGGAACTCATCCTCGTCCATCTCATCAAGCTGGCCTATTGCTTCTATCCCGACCCTAGGCGGCAGTGGAGCAATTCGGTTCAGGCGCAGCGCGGTAGCATAGAAAAACTCCTGAAACAGAGTCCGTCCATGCGCCGCCTGATGCCCGATATGCTCCAGGATGCCTACGCGGCCGCGCTGGAGAAAGCAGCCACCGAGACGATCGACCTGACGATGGACGAGCCTCCCACACTCTGCCCTTTCGACCTGAACGATCAGGTCCTGTCTCGTACATACATCCCCGAACCTCCGGTGCGCCTCTGATGCTTGATATCGAAAACCTCCACGCCGAGATCGACGGCAAGCCCATCCTCAAGGGCCTCACCCTCTCCGTGGCCTCGGGCGAGGTGCACGCGATCATGGGGCCCAACGGCGCGGGCAAGTCCACGCTGGGCTACGTGCTGGGCGGGCGGCCGGGCTACGAGGTGACGCAGGGCTCCGTCACCTTCTTAGGGGAGGACCTGTTGGAGAAGGAGCCGCACGAGCGCGCCGCCGCCGGGCTGTTCCTAGGGTTCCAATATCCGGTCGAGATCCCCGGCGTCAGCAACGTCCAGTTCCTGCGCGAGGCGTTGAACGCACAGCGCGCGGGCCGCGGTGAGAAGCCCCTGTCGGGCGGCGAGTTCCTGCGCGTCGCGCGCACCCAGGCCGACGACCTGGGCCTGGCCCAGGACATGCTGAAGCGCCCCGTCAACGTCGGCTTCTCCGGCGGCGAGAAGAAGCGCAACGAGATGGTGCAGATGGGCATCGTCGACCCCCGCCTCGCCATATTGGACGAGACGGACTCGGGCCTCGACATCGACGCGTTGCGCGTGGTCGGCGACGGCATCAACCGCATCATGCGGGCACCGACCAAGGCGGTGCTGCTCATCACCCATTACCAGCGGCTGCTCGACTACGTGAAGCCGGATCGGGTCCACGTCCTGGCCGACGGCCGCATCGTCCGCTCCGGCGGCCCCGAGCTGGCGCACGAGCTGGAGCGCGAAGGCTATGCCGGCGTGGAGGCGGCGGCGTGATGCTGCTCGTCCTGGCGCTGGCCCAGGCGGCGGCCCCCGCCCGCCCGCCGGTCGGCGAGTGGCGCGGCAGCGTCGACGCGGCGGGCGACTGCCGCACCGTGCGCTCGTCGGGCAACCGCGCCGCCGACGCCGCCGGTTGCCGCGCGCTCGAGGCCTGTTTCCAGAACGTCCGCGAGACCGATCCCGGCGCCGCCGAGCGCCGGACGCTGGCGAAATGCCTGACCGACCGCCGCGCCGCCGCCCTTCGCCAGGGCCGCCCGCACCGGAGCCGCCCGTGACGCTGATCGACCTCCCCTCCTCGCGCGCCGAGGCGTGGCGCTGGGCGGACCTGGGCGGGCTCGCCGCCGCCGCCGCGCTGGCCCCCGTCGCGCGCGCCGACCACGACGCGCTGTTCCTCGACCTGCCCGGCCCCCGGCTGCTGTTCGTCGACGGCGTGCTGGACACCGATCACAGCGCGCCCGGCGCCGTCGAGATCGCCGAGATGTCCGGCGGCGACCACGCGCTCGGCCGTCGCGCGGGCGGCACCGGCTGGCGGCTGACCATCGGCCCCGACGCCGCTCCCGATCCCGTGCAGGTCGTCCATATCGCTACGGGCGGCGACAACCACCTGCCCGCCGAGATCCACCTCGCCGACGACGCGGTCGGCCATCTGGTCGAGAGCTACGTCGGCGCCGGCTGGACCAACCGGGTGACGCGCCTGTCGCTGGGCCGCGGCGCCCGGCTGCAACGCTCGGTCCGGCTGTTGCAGGCGGCGGGCTTCGTCTCGCTGCGCGAGGAGGCGTCGGTCGGCCAGGCCGCCAGCCTCGTCTCCGTGTTCCTGGGCGCAGGGGTCGCCGGCACGCGCATCGACGGCCAAGTGACCGTCGCCCAAGCCGGCTATGCCGAGTTCGGCGGCGCGTTGCTGACCGCGGGCGAGCAGAAGCAGGAGGCGATCGTCCGCCTTCGCCACGCCGAGCCCGACGGCCAGTCGCACCAGCTGTGGCGCGCGGTCGCCACCGACCGCTCGACGGCCAGCCTGTCCGCCGCGGTCGAGGTCGCCCGCCACGCGCAGAAGACCGACGGCGAACAGTCGCTGCGCGGCCTGCTGCTCAAGCGTACGGCCACCGTCAACCTCAAGCCCGAGCTTGAGATCTTCGCCGACGACGTGAAATGCGCCCACGGCGCGACGGTTGGCGAACTGGACGCGCGCGCGCTGTTCTACATGGCCAGCCGCGGCATCCCCCGCGCGCGCGCCGAGGCGCTGATGACGCGCGCCTTCGTCGCCGACGCGCTGGATCGTATCGGAGACGAGGCAGTCCGCGACGCCTTCGTCACGAACGCGGACGCCTGGCTGGCGGAGGCGTTGTGATCGTCACACGTCTCAACTTCCTCAACTTCGCCCCATATCGGGACAGCGGGGCGGCTGCATGACCGGCACCGCGCCCCTCGACCGCGTGGCCGATTTTCCGGCGATCCCGGATGGCTGGGCCTATCTCGACACGGCCGCGACGTCGCAGAAGCCGCGTCCCGTGATCGACGCGATCGCGCGCGCCTACGACACGACCTACGCCACCGTGCATCGCGGCGTGTACCGGCGCTCCGCCGACATGACGACCGCCTACGAGGCCGCGCGCGCGCGCGTGGCGCGGTTCGTGGGCGCGCCGGGCGGCGCGGACGAGATCGTCTGGGTGCGCGGCGCCACCGAGGGGATCAACCTCGTCGCGCAATGCTGGGTCGCCAAACAGCTCAAGGCCGGCGACCGCATCCTGCTGTCCGCGCTGGAGCATCACAGCAACATCGTCCCCTGGCAGATGGCGGCCGAACGGGTCGGCGCCGCGATCGACGTGCTGCCGCTGACCCCCGATGGCCGGATCGACCTCGACGCGATGGAGGCGATCATCCGCCCCGAGCATCGCTTCGTGGCGCTGGCGCACGTGTCCAACGTGCTGGGCTCGGTCCTGGACGGCGCGCGCGCGTCGCGCATCGCCCATTCGGTGGGTGCCAAGATCCTGCTCGACGGGTGTCAGGCGGTGCCGCGCATGGCGGTCGACGTCGCCGCGCTCGATTGCGACTTCTACGTCTTTTCCGGGCACAAACTCTACGGCCCCACCGGCATCGGCGCGCTCTGGGGCCGCGCCGAACTGCTGGAGGAAATGCCCCCCTGGCAGGGCGGCGGCGCGATGATCGACCGCGTATCGTTCGAACGCACCACCTACGCGCCCGCGCCCGGCCGGTTCGAGGCGGGGACCCCGCACATCGTCGGCGCGCTGGGACTGGCCGCCGCGATCGATTACGTGGACGGTATCGGCCTGGACGCGATCCACGCGCACGAGACGGCTTTGGTCGCTCGCGCGCGCGACGCGCTGGGCGCGATCAATTCGGTGCGGCTGCTGGGCCCCGGGGACTCGGCCGGCATCGTCTCGTTCGCGGTGGAGGGGGTGCATCCCCACGACGTCGGTACCATATTGGACGAGGAGCGGGTGGCGATCCGCGCCGGCCACCATTGCGCGCAGCCGCTGATGGAAGTGCTGGGCGTCGACGCCACCGCGCGCGCCAGCTTCGGCGTCTATAACGGCCCGGCCGACGTGGACGCGCTGGCCCGCGGGCTGGACAGGGTCAGGAGGATCTTCGGATGAGCGAGCGTTTCGAGGTAGAGGAGGTGGCCGGCGTTCCCACGGCCCCCCGCGCCCGCGCCTCCGACGCGGAGGCCCCCGTTCCCCCACCCCGGCGCGAGCGCGACTATCTCGCCGGCTTCCTGGCCCAGCCGCCGCGCGCCGACGACCCGGCCGAGCCGGGCGGCGCGCTTTACCAGGCGGTGGTGGACGCGCTGAAGGAGATCTACGACCCCGAGATCCCGGTCAACATCTACGAACTGGGCCTGATCTACGGCGTCGAGGTGACGGACGGCGGCCACGCGGCCGTCACCATGACGCTGACCACGCCGCATTGTCCCGTCGCCGAGACGATGCCCGCCGAGGTGGAGCTTCGCGTCGCCGCCGTGCCCGGCATCGCCACCTGCGACGTCGCCCTTGTCTGGGACCCGCCCTGGGACCCGCAGAAGATGTCGGACGAGGCGAAACTCGAACTGGGAATGTTGTGATGGCTACCGCCGCTCGCCCCCGCCCCGCCCCCCTGCTGCTGACGGCGTCGGCGGAGAAGCGCGTCGCCGACCTGATGGCGCGCGCCCCGGAAGGGTCGGTGGGCGTCAAACTGTCAACGCCGCGCCGCGGCTGCTCCGGCCTCGCCTATTCGGTCGATTACGTTTCCGAGGCCAAGCCCTTCGACGAGCGCATCGACACCGCCGGCGGCACGCTGTTCGTCGACGGCGGATCGATCCTGTACCTGGTCGGCAGCACCATGGACTGGGTGGAGGACGATTTCACCGCCGGCTTCATCTTCGCCAACCCCAATGCCAAGGGCGCCTGCGGCTGCGGCGAGAGCTTCACGGTCTGACCGTTCGCCCCCGCCGCGCGCGCCGTCAGGGGCGGGTCGCCACGTCGTCGCCGTCGCCGATCTCTTCCTCGTCCGCCGTGCCGTCGTCGAAATCGTCCTGGGCGTCGTCCTCGTCCATGTCCTCGTCGGTCATGTCGGCGTCATCGTCGGCCTCGCCCACCTCGCCGTCGACCATCTCCAGTTCGTCGAGCGGCTCGTCCTCGTCGTCCTCCATCAGGTCGGGGTCGAGGTTGGTCAGGATGGTGCCGTCGGTCGGCCCGTCGCGCGTCGCTTCCAGTATCTCGGCGCGCTGGCTCTCGTCGTAGCCGTCCTCGTCGTACCCGTCGTCGCCCGTGCCTTGCCCCGTCACCTGATGGCCGCCCATGATCGTCGCTCCTTGAGACTGTCTGGCTCGAACGGGGCGGCGGGGGCGGGGTTCCCGCCCGGGGGTCACCGGCCTATATCGACGGCCTGACGATCCGGGACGCCCAAGACCATGCTCGACACGCCGCTCGCCCAAGTGCCCACCCTGTCGCTGGCCGCGCAGGACGGCGACCCGGACGGTTTCGCACGCGACCTGGGCGCCTCGTTCCGCCGCTTCGGCTTCGCGGTGGTGGCCGACCACGGCGTGCCCCAGACGCTGATCGACCGGGCCTGGGAACAGACGGAGCAGCTGTTCGCGCTGCCCGAGGTGGAGAAGCGCCAGCATCACGTGCCGGGCGGCGGCGGCGCGCGCGGCTACACCCCCTTCAAGACCGAGATCGCCAAGGGCGCGTCGGCGGTCGACCTGAAGGAGTTCTGGCACGTCGGTCGCGAACTGCCCGCCGGTCACCGGTTCGAGGGGAACATGGCGCCCAATCGCTGGCCGGACCGGCCGGAAGGGTTTCGCGACACCTTCACCGAATTGTTCACGGCGTTCGACCGCGCCGGCGACCGGCTGCTGTCGGCGATCGCACGCGACCTGGATCTCGCGCCCGACTGGTTCGAGCCGGCGGTGCGCGACGGCAATTCGGTGCTGCGCCTGCTCCATTATCCCCCCATCCCGGCCGACGCGGAGGGGGTGCGCGCGGGCGCGCACGAGGACATCAACCTCATCACGTTGCTGCTCGGTGCGGAAGAGGCGGGACTGGAACTGCTGGACCGCGACAGCGGTCGCTGGCTGGCGATCAAGCCGCCCGAAGGCGCGATGGTGGTCAACGTCGGCGACATGCTGCAACGGCTGACCAATCACGTGCTGCCCAGCACCACCCACCGCGTGGTCAACCCGCCGCCCGAGCGGCGCGGCCATTCGCGCTATTCGATGCCCTTCTTCCTGCATCCCGCGCCGGACTTCCTTATCAAGACGCTGCCGGCCACCGTATCGGCGGACAATCCGGACCGCTACCCGACGCCGATCACCGCGCACGATTACCTGCACCAGCGGCTGGTGGAGATCGGGTTGGTCAAGGCTTGAGGACCGGGCGGCGCCTTATAGGTGCCGCTTGTCAAGCTTGCGCGCCAGCGTGCGCCGGTGGAGCCCCAGCCGTCGCGCGGCCTCGGAGATGTTGAAGTCCGCGTCCGCCAGCGTCTGATGGATATGCTCCCATTCGAGCGTCTTGATGGAGGTCGGGCGGGCCGCGACCTCGACCGCGGCGTCCCCGCCCGAACGGTCGAACGCGGCTTCGATATCGTCGGTGTTGGCGGGCTTGGTCAGGTAGTTGGTAGCTCCCAGCTTGATCGCCTCCACCGCGGTGGCGATGCTGGCATAGCCGGTCAGCACCACGATCCGCGTGGCGGGGTCGCGCCGGTGCAGCACCTCCACGCACCCCAGCCCCGACGCGGTCCCCAGCCTGAGGTCGACCAGCGCGTGGCTCGGCGCGAACATCGCCGCCGCCGCGTCCAAACCGTCGGCCTCGTTGAGCACGCGCACCGCGTAGCCCCGCCGCTCGAACGACCGCGCCAGCGTGCGCGCCAGTACCGCGTCGTCCTCCAGGATCAGCAGTCGCCGTTCCGCCATCAATTCCACTCCGGGTCGGTCAGCGCGTCCACGGCCAGCCGCAACCGCACCTCGGCCCCGCGCGCCGGCCGGTTCACCGCCGTCAACGTACCGCCCAGCGTGCGCAGCACGTTGCTGGCCAGGAACAAACCCAGGCCCGCCCCACGACGTTCCTTGGTGGTGCGATA
>Ga0325401_1000620_pt1 | contig 26710 bp, 18 predicted proteins | sample PopdelMetagenome_FD_205666 | JGI IMG/M metagenome (GOLD analysis project Ga0325401, IMG submission 205666) | Populus deltoides microbial communities from Bellville, Georgia, United States - Xylem-PdKOR-R2 | ecosystem: Host-associated > Plants > Phyllosphere > Stem > Wood/Secondary xylem | place...
TAAGAACCTCCTTTTTTAGGAGGGCTTTTCTTGAATCTTAGACAGACAGGACCAACAATTAGAAAACGCTACCAAACCTTAGATTTTGATCAGACAAATAAAACAATGCAGCTTACCTTAGGTAGGGCGTATTTGGGGTGCTAATACCTTCCCTTTACGCAACCAGTCTCCGAACTCGATCTCTGAGACCAGTTAGGGTTCCTAGTGACCAAAATACTAGGTAGCGACTCCCATTCCATTTTTACATTGATAAGAGACAAGAATTCCTTGTCTCTCCATATTTTCCAGATACCACACACATGAGTGTGGGTGGGCGATCACCGCGACGCCGCACACGTGCGACAAGGATCTCATTAATAGCACTGTCTGTGGGAAAATTTGATCAAAAAGCTATCAACTGTTTTTCTAGAGATGGTTTTTGACATCCCTAATCACTATTAATGAGAGATGGTCACAACACGTCTAAAATGGAATGTCCGACAAACATCTCTACAACTACTGACATGATTACTTTATTAGAACATCAACAATTCTTCAATCAAGACTGACTTCTCACTAGAAAACAATAGCTGCTCGAGGGGATAGTCAAGCCCAATGAGTTTGGCACAAAAACCTTGAACTAATCTATATCTTAGTTTTAAGCAACCTTTGTGTTAGACTTTCTTCAACACTAATATACCAACCAAGAAAAACTCCAAAAGCTATAACATCACTAAATTATGAGAAGATGTACATTTTTATGATTGTTCATTAGTATTAATGAAGTTCCTTTAGCAAGATAAACTACTTTAATGATAAAGAATGTTCCAAATCAGCTTGGAAGGCATGATCTACTGTGTATACAAGATGTGCACAGTTCGTGAGAGAATCAAAAGGCTATGCAGCATGATTATTACTTCAAATCAACATGATTTCCCTTATTTATCAAAGGACTTGGTGGTACAAGAAAATTTAGGCTACATGTTTTTATCGACCTCATAAATATCATTAGCACTTTGAAAGTTTGAAAGCATCCAACAAGGCCAAATGGAGTGTTGGTTCAAATCGTACAACATGTGAAGTCTATTTGGCAACCACCTAGAAGATATCTACTAGAGAAACTAGTAGATAAATGTCATTAAATTGATTATACCTCAAAGGGCAATAAAAATATACCATGGTCAATGACTAAGAATATAAGTTTTTTATATATGAATTAAATTATTCAAAGTAGCGATGTTTTGTTTTTAGGTGATATTCAGAGCAACATCCTCGGAACCTTCCAAGGATGGGATGGACTAAGTCTTCCTAGTGCAATTGCATGATTTACCTTAGAATAGATCAAATTTTTCTTAGTGTGATTGCACAATTAACCTTGTAAGGGATTAACATGATCTTCCCAATGCAATTGCATATTTCTCCAAGGATGGAATTGATATGGAATCTCTCCAGGGCAGCCTTCCCAAGCTGGGATAGACTCAGTCTTCCTTGTGCAATTGCACAATTTATCTTGAAAGGGACCAAAGTCTTTCTAATTTGATTGCATAATTTACTTGGAAGGGATTTGCATGGTCTCCCTAGTATAATTGCACATTTCTCCAAGGATAGGATTGACATGACATATTTCCAGGGCAACAACCCCCACAATCTTCCAATGATAGGATTGGCTCATTCTCCTTAACATGATTACATAATTTACCTTGGAAGAGATCAAAGTTTTCTTAGTGCGATTGCATAATTTACCTTGGAATGGATTGTTATGATTTCCTTAGTGTGATTGCACATTTCTCCAAAGATGAAATAGACTACCTCAACGATGATGTTTTGCCTTTCTAAGGACAATAGCCCTAAACTCATAAGCAGATCAAACTTGAAATCTGTCAATACAATAGCATCAATCTCCACCTACTGCTTAGAGAACTTTTAATAATCCACTACAAATTTATCTATACTAACAACCAAGATTTTCGCTCGTTTTCAAACAAGGGGAAAATCCCTCCTAAATTTTGTTTAAGGTCAGACAATGTTCAAAATTGATAAATATTTTTCTAAGTATTGGTGTTAGAACTATACAAATTTTCAACAATTTTCTAAGGGTTTTTGGACCCTACATGAATTTTTTACAATGGGCATTGAAACTATACTGATTGTTTAGGGAATTCCCTTAAATTTATTATAAGTACAGGTGTTGGACCCATATAAAATTTCAAAACTTTTTCTATAGGTCTTGATCTCAGTATGGAATTTTTATTATAAATGTTAAACTCATACACACAAGTCAACATAGAAATGAAAATAATCAAATGTTATATAAAATAAAAAAAAATACATAGATAAACCTCATATAACCGAAGCTATGTATATGAGTAAAGAGAGAAAAGGGAAAAGGCTAAGATATCTAGCCTAGGCTCCTTAACTAGATATTCTTCATGTCGAGCAGCAACAACCCTAATAAGGAACACGTCTATAAAATCAGGCACCAGAACTAGATGAAAGGTGGTACTGAAGTCTATCTGCATTCCCTTTGATCTATAGAAGAAATACAGGTTAGATATGACAAGAAAGATCTTGTCTGAATCGTCTCGATCAAAGCTGCAGACCCAAAAAAAATTCCTTAAACTCTCCATGAGAGTTCTTTAAAGACTCCGGCTAAGCTCGAAAACTCTAGGCTTCTTCCCTGGCAGCAAGAAGCTCAGCCTTCAAACCGTATTAGGTGGTTTTGGCCTCAAGAATCTTTTATTTCAAAGTATCCACTTGGTTATAAGCGACTTGAAATAGTTTATCATTGGAGCTTAACTGAAGAATAACACCTCATATTTTTTTCCTTCAGCAATGAATAAACCACATTGAGACTCCCTATTTTCGTTTTTATAGTAGTCTTCTCCTTCTTTAGCCACTCGAAGACAACCTAATTAGCCCTATTTTTGGCGATGACCTTCCTTATATGGTTCATCTCGGCTATCTAGTGCCTCTTGGAATGAGCACACATTATAAAAGTCAGCTGAAAATGAGTGTTAGGAATAATGGTCATAAAACCAAACTACTAGGAGAAATGAGAAAAGGTCCTTAAATTAAAGGTCATTTGTCTAATTAAAGTCAAATAGCAGTAATAGCTCTCATTAGACATCATTGAGATGTCTGATGAATAGTGAGGATACTCTCCAATAGTCTCATTAACTCGAGACTAGTCTTCCCAAGGCCAAAACTCCTATCAACAATAGCCTCCATGAGTTGCCTCTTATTCTCAGGTAGGTTGGGGAAACTGAAGGGAGCCTAATCAAGACCGAGGTTGATGAAAGCATCCTGAAACTTAGCTTTCTAAAAATAGCCCAGGTGGAGGGCTCAACTACTGCAGCCTCTACTAATAAACCTAGACGTTGAAGTAAAGGAAAGGCCACCACAAAAGCCTTTTATGATTAAAGCTGAAACATCGGTTTCCACAAAGGTTGAGACTTTTCTGCTCTTAAAGTGGGCAACAACGCCTGCAATCACTTTAGGGAGAGTCAAATCTGTTTGACCCCTGGTTGGGGGAGTACTATTACCCTTTTTTTGTGGGAGTTCTGACCCCCACTGGTGTTTTCTCAATAATAGAGCCTTTAGGAACAAAGAGTTCATCAATGATGATTGGGTAATCCTTTATCACTTTTTTAGCCCTACCTCCGCTCATAACAAAAGGCAAAGGTGGAGGAACCCTCTAGTAATGGGAATAACCTCAGAATTGTTGCATTTTATCTTTAGGACTTACTGATCCGTTGTACCTTATTATCAGTTATCTCCCTCTCCATTTCTTGACTTGCGCAGGCTTCCCACATAAAGTTTCTTTCATGACTCTAGTGGTTCTATTGGGAAAGGTGAAAAATCAATGCATGTTATTGCCACCATTAGTGTCAGCAACTAAATGGTAACAATTTTCAAAGACATTAACTATAGGCTCGATTTTAACGAGCCTAGAAAACTTATCATAAGGGGATAAAGTTATCCACCTATTAAAGTGCAACTGGTATGGACCCAACTGGTAATACTTTTTTTTATTCGAGGAAACCCCACCTCTCGAAAAGCGTACTTTGTGGCCCGGGTGAGCAAGTAAAACCCCGGCTGTCCTGGCTCTTACAAGAGGTGCATGCCCTACCTCGAACTCGAGACCTACTGTGCAGATCTCAAGTCCTTTGTCATCATGCTATGTCCCTTAGGGAGCCGAACTGGTAATACCTAAACACTTCCCTCACAAATATTTAGAGAGAGAAGTAATACCCTAATACATACATGTAAAAGAGAGCTATAATCTCAAATTGAACCTGGGCAGAGCCCAAGGTCTGCCGGTTAATATGCTTAGCGTGATTAGGCATTTAAGTTGTGTATTCTCTTAATTGTAAAAAAGTAACAAACTCTATGTCCTCTTATACCAAGGTACTAAGAGCATCATCCTTAAAGGTTTGGGGCAACCTCTTTCATTCTTGAGATTCCTTAGTAATATTAGGAGAAGAACTTCTCCTGTGAGGAGAGTTACTCTTCTCTCTACCAAAAGTGGACTCCAGGTTGCCATCTCTTCTAGTTTGGGGGTCCACTTTGATGGACCCTTGGAACTTCTTCCAGTCTTAAGTTGGAATTTGAATTTCTCTTTAGAGTCACTGACATCCCTCTTTCTAGAGATAAATTTAACCCTTTTTAGTTTATATTTCTTTTTAAAGTAGAAAAGAAAAGAAGAGAAGCTTGTGATGGAAAATACCTAGAATGAGTTTTTCTTCTTAAATTAGAACAAAAGTAGTTCAAAGTTTTTAACAGAATAGTTTTTCAAAAAGTAAAAGAAAAAAAAGTAAGAATGACTAGGGTTATAAAGAAACATCTTTCCACTCTTATCATTGGATGAATGACTTTTCATATCATCTCAAATCTCTAGAAGTCCATTCAAATGTTGCATTGAATGAACGTCGTCGTTTTGTTTTCCAAGGGACACCTCCTTTCAATCAAGATAGATCACCTGATCATCTTCTTCAAATAAGGGCGAAACACATGGCCATAAAAAATCCTAATAGTTCTGTAAAAACAAATCTCATAAGAAAGTAAAAAATATCTCATTGATGGAATAAATAACTCTCAGGTAAAAAGACTTTCTTTAAGACTAGTAACCTTTCAAAATCTTTGCATAATAAATACGTAAAGACTTAAGGGTATTGATGGATCAACGTATTTTATAAAAGTTTTTTTTTTTTTGCCTAAAACCCATGTTCAAAACAAAGAAACCAAAGGCATGGTGATAACCCAACATCTTTAGACTCGGCCAGGCATTGAATTGAAGCATATATATAGATCCAATGAGCTTCAAACTCCTTACCCTCAGGTTTAGCCAAGTGCTGAGCCCAAGTACAAATGACTCTAGCAATCTTATTAAGCTCCATATTGGATTTCAAGACTCTGATGAGTTAGAGATATTCCCTCTTTGATGAGTTAGAAATATTTCTCTTGTGATGAATCATTAATATTTTTCCTTTTTGACACATAAAAGGTGTTTTAATGCTATAAAAAAAGATGAATTTTTAGTCCCTCCTCCACTAAAAGGTAATAATGATGGACTATAAAGATTCATTGGATATTTAAAAAGAGGATATTCACAATCTCTTAATTTTGAATATTTTTAGGATGTATATTTTCAAAGTTTATCTCTCACAAATATTATTGTATTTTCTTAAAAAAAACACATTTACTTCAGCATATATATTTTCAGAATCCTCCCCTCCACCAAAGGTTAGATTTTTTAGGACCTCATCAAATGACAAAAATGATTATTGTATTGTTATTGATTTCAACTTAGTATATAAATTAAAATACAAAAATAATATTTATTTTTTAAAACTATGTAAGTTTGACAATAACAAATATTAAGGATAAAGTCTACATATATATTAAGAATAAAATATATATTTTTTATATCTTGTTCATCCTCATTCAAATATGATATAAAATAATTATTTTATCTTATACATATGTATTAAACACAATTTTATCTTTACTCCTTGTATATCATGTTTTCTATACCCCATTTGTCTATTTTATTCCATACGAAGAAACAAAACAAATACCATGTAACAAAACATCATATCATAGTTCTTAGACCCGGTTTGGTGGCCGGTCTGATTTAAGATTCGGGTTCCAGGTTTTGACCGGGTCACAAGGTTTTGATCGGGTCACTAGATCGCATGGGTCAATTTTTAAAAAAAATTAAAACAATATCATTTTAGTTAAAAAATAAAAATTAACAGGTTGCAATCGGGTTTTTGACCAGGTCTTGCCCTATTAATCAAGTTACCGGGTCAACCGGATTTTTTTTTTCTTATTTTTTCTTCAACTCGACCCAATTCTAGACTCAAATCGACCCGTCAAGTGAAGCTGGACTGAATTTTAAAACTATGCATCATATTTATCTTGAAAAAAAAAAATTTATTATTATTATTATCTCCATCAGGATCACGATTTCCGTCCGCAAAATGGGAAGAAAAAAAAAAAGTTAGCATTCTCACTTTTATTATTTTGAGGAAGTATAAATAATAATAATAATAAGAAAAGACAGTCTCTTTTGATCAACAGCCCCCTCTCCCCTCCTCTTTCTTCCCTTCTTCCTCTGACCCTCTCTTTCTTTTCTTAAAAGTCACGCGTTTTCACCTCTCATTACCTAAACCCGCCATTTATTTTCGCATTTTTCATGATATCTCTTGTTAAAGTCTCAAACTTGGCTGATAGATTAGACTAAAATTGAATACAAAATCATGGGTGCTTGTTTTTCTACCATCAAAGTTAGTGGCTCTAACAGCAACAACAATACCAAGGCTAATCACAACAGAAAAGAACCCACAAAGCCACAAACAAGGACAACAAAAGCAGCAACAAGAAAAAAGCAAGAAGTTGTGCACCATCATCATCAGATTAATAAGAATGTTAACAACGAGGCAGAAAAGAAGCTAAAGGTCAAAGAGAAGCAAAGTAGCAAGGCGATCCCTTGTGGGAAAAGAACAGATTTTGGTTATGATAAAGATTTTGATATCAGATATACAATTGGCAAATTGTTGGGTCATGGTCAATTTGGTTATACATATGTTGCTACTGATAAGGGTAATGGAGATCGAGTTGCTGTCAAAAGAATTGACAAAAATAAGGTATTGCTTCTTGTTTCTTTTATTATTTTGTGAACTGGGGTTATATTGTGGTTTTTGGAGGACAATAATTAAGGTTTTTTTTATTTTTGTGATTGTTGTTAATATTTATGTTGGTTTTATTGGTGCAGTTGAAGATTCTGAGAAGATCCTTAAAGGGGTTTTTGCCTTTTGTTATAGATAGGTTCTCATTTTGTTTATTTCTGTTTTGAATACTGACTCCTCTTTACTTGAAAATCAAGGGTCTACCAGGTCCCACCCATCATCCCCTTCTGTTTCATAAATCCCTATTTTCTCTTATATTTAGAGTGCTTCAGAAATCTTTTGCGTTTGGGAATTCTATTCCTTAATGATCGTTGACTTGTTGGGTTACTTTTTTGCACATTAGGGATGTTATCATGTTGGGTGCTAGGACAAGCACTTTGTAGTGATACTCATACTAACCTGGTTCTTACTGGTTTGATGGGCTAAAGCTTGATCGAGTATCCACATCCGTATGCAATTATTGCAAGTTTAGTTTTGGTGAATACATAGCATTATTTTGCTAACTATGAGCTTTGTTGCTTTTATTGTTGCTAGTATTTATCTTTAAGCAGTCGAGAATTATAGCATGACAATTATAGGCCTATCAGATGGTGAAATTTAGTTGGAGAGTACAGGTCTGAGAATTTGCATTAAATTGTGAATCACTTGTTTTAGACTAGGCAGGGTCTGTTCTCTCTCTCTCTCTCCCCCTCTCTCCCTATCGAAGAAAGCAGAAATGTTTATTTTTTATTCAAAAATAGGTGGATAGGAAAGTTCTTACTACTACATATCCTAGCCCATAATGTTGTTTTGTGTATGCCTCTCAAATGGAAAGCTACAATTGTGTTCATTGGTAGCTTTGTTCCATTCAATCATCTTAATTTTTCCCTCTCAAATTACCAGGTGAGCGGTAATGTTTTGTTTCCTTCTTCAGTTTGGGTAAATGAAGTTTTTAGCCATTAGTGATTCAGGTTAGACTAACTATGTGACTACCAAAAGCTTGAAAGCTTTAAGATGGAATAAATATTACCATTTTCGTCTCTTAACAAAAACCTTTATGTTTTTCTTTCAGTAAATGTTGACTACTTCTTGCTTATGTAAAATTATTATTTGGCTTTTCTGGTAGATGGTTCTTCCTATTGCTGTAGAGGATGTTAAACGAGAAGTCAGGATATTGCAAGAACTCACAGGCCACGAGAATGTAGTTCAGTTTCATAACGCATTTGAGGATGATTCTTATGTATATATTGTTATGGAGTAAGTTTCATGTTCATGGGATCTGTCTGACAATACCATTCACATATTACCATGTTGCTCCTGTAATTGCATCTCACATTTCTGCTTATTGTCCATCATATGTGTCCATCATATTTTTTCTCCTTGAATAGTTTTTTTTTTTACTATCAATCTTCACTTGCAGTGCTCTCTATTTCTTTTAGTAATCTTGTCCATGTTTTATTTTGTCTTTTATCAGATTATGTGAAGGTGGAGAGTTGCTAGATCGCATATTGGCAAAGTAATAAATCTTGTTTCTCTTCTGTGATAATTTTTTTATTTTTTTCCTGGTTAAATTTATGTGAAAATAATGCACTCAGTATATCTAAAAATGACCATTTTCAGCTGAAACATTTTTCAAACTGTTCACCTTACCACTGCTTTATTTTGTTGAATCAGGAAAGACAGTCGTTATACTGAGAAAGATGCAGCAGTAGTAGTGCGACAGATGCTAAAAGTTGCAGCTGAATGTCATTTGCATGGCTTGGTGCACCGCGACATGAAGCCTGAGGTATTACCAATTTTATCATATGGATAACAAGTGTATCTTTTGCGCAGAATCATGCTTCTTGAGAATGGATCCTTTTGTTTTTTGCCTGTAGAATTTTCTTTTCAAGTCAACCAAGGAGGACTCGCCTCTTAAAGCCACAGATTTTGGTTTGTCAGACTTCATAAAACCAGGTGAGTTGTATTTTCATCATGCAGAGATCTGACTTAAGCTTATATGCATGATATTTACAAAAATATTGAAGGAAGAAAAAAACTTACCATGCTTTCTATGGAGAATTTTCATAATGTGGCTGAATCCCAAAGCCTTTATTATTTTTACTTGTACTCATGAGACTGCAGTATTCTCTTGCCAACCTGTGGTTAGCATTTTTTCTAGCACTTGTTTCGAAACCCATAGATCATTTATATTATTTGATCTAATGAACTGCAGGCAGGAAGTTTAAAGATATTGTTGGCAGTGCCTACTACGTTGCACCTGAAGTATTAAAACGCAATTCTGGACCTGAATCAGATGTCTGGAGTATTGGTGTGATTACATACATTTTGCTATGTGGGAGGCGTCCGTTTTGGGATAAGACTGAGGATGGTATATTTAAGGAGGTGTGATACAATTTTAACTTTGGATGTGGCTTTTTTCGTTTCTGATTCCTACTTGTCTCTGGTATAAGTCATTGCAATTGGACACTCAATGGATTTAGTAGAGCCTTTAGTTTCTGTTATAGTCACTTTTAATGTTGCTTACAGTCAATACTTGATATTGAAATGGATTCGGTATATAGTTGTGTGGAATGGTGCAAAAGGATCCATATATCCAAACCCAACTAGTGGAGACAGTGGCATGGTTGTTGTTTTGTTGCTGCTTACATGTCAATAACCTTCCTTCCACAATGCTGTACTTACTTTTCCTTGAACTCTCTGCAATTACTTTTAATCATAGTCAGTTTGTTTTCCAAACATAAAGCAGCCAAACTATCCCATCCTTCACTTTGTTTGTCATCACAGTTCTTCAAACAACCATATTCTTTTCCTAATGTGTTCTAACTATACCTTTTTTCTATATACAGGCCACTTTTTGGCTCCCACTTAATTCAATCACCATGCATGGATATTTTTCTCTTTTGCATTGTTAAATATTATTTCATCCTTTGAAATTCTAATATTTACTGTATGCAGGTTTTAAGAAACAAGCCTGATTTTCGCCGTAAACCATGGCCAACCATTAGCACTAGTGCAAAAGATTTCGTGCAGAAGTTACTGGTGAAGGATCCTCGTGCAAGACTTACTGCTGCTCAAGCTCTATGTATGTGCCATATTAGTTTTCCATTGAAGAAATAAATGCCTGATTGTTATGATCTATTAGAATTGGGTGCACATGTTGTTTGGTTCTTAAAGCAAATTTTCCTCTTTTTTCTTGCTTAAAGAGTAAAGTTCTTGGTTTTCAACTTTTCCAGCACACCCATGGGTCAGAGAAGGAGGAGATGCATCTGAGATCCCTATTGACATATCTGTCCTGAGTAACATGCGACAATTTGTGAAGTACAGTCGTTTGAAGCAGTTTGCTCTAAGGGTAAAACAATCTTTCTTTTGTAGGATTGCTCCAAGGGAAAATATGGATGCTTTCATTTTATGAATGGTTGATATTTTGCAGGCATTGGCAAGCACGATTGATGAAGAGGAACTAGCTGATCTTAAGGATCAATTTGATGCCATTGATGTGGATAAAAATGGTGCTATTAGTCTTGAAGAAATGAGACAGGTAGTCTCTTTTTATCAAACTGTTATATGTTTTTCTTGCAAGAAACCTAAAAAATTTCATTCTGTGCATTCCATTCTCTATGAGATACATTTCCATGTATCCGTTTTCTGTATTTTGTTGTAATGATGATGGTTTCATTGCAGGCCCTTGCTAAAGATCTTCCTTGGAAGTTGAAAGAATCACTTGTCTTAGAAATTTTGCAAGCGGTAAGCTTGAATCTTGTTTCCTCTGAATATTTACTGAACTCCAAAGAAAAAAGATGGAATTGAGCCTTGAATTTGTTGATGGAAGCCTTCTTATTTTCCCCATAGTAGTCATTTCTATGTTTTCTGATGTATTAAATTAGCAACGCAACTTGCATTTTTCTTTTTAGTGACCAACTTTTTTTCTGTTAATGAACAAAATACTTTTGGCTTTTAAGAGAGGAGTGTGAGATGCTCCTCCACCTTGGTAACCACTGGCTCCTTGCCTGGCTAGAATCTCATGCCACCAGGACTAGTTATAATGTTCTTTAAGTACTTATGATGGGCATTTTCTTCTAGTGGCCATTGTTTCTTATGTTCTCCCTATCTACTTTTGTTTTTCACGTTAATTAATACGACTCTGCTTTTGATGAAGGATCCACAATGGTTTTTAGATATTCTTATTTTATATTACAATGCATTAAATGTAGCTATTTGTTTTATTTAAATTGTTTCCTTAGAGATTTTTAAGATTTCTTTGGTGCTTATACATGAAGCACCTATTCTTTTGTTCTGGAGTGGCTTTGGTGTTGTATTGAAAAACTGTACTTCCTTCCTCTATTGCATGTCTCTTTACTCAATCTTCTTTTTCTCTCATCTAATGTTCCATCAGTTTTGCTTGTTTTGGAACTTGATGGAGCTATTTATATGTTTGATGCAGATTGACAGTAACACTGATGGACTTGTAGATTTCACCGAGTTTGTTGCAGCTGCTTTGCATGTCCATCAATTGGAGGAACACAACTCTGAGAAGTGGCAGCTGCGGTCGCAGGCTGCTTTTGAGAAATTTGATATTGATAGAGATGGATATATAACTCCAGAAGAACTTAGAATGGTATTGATATTTCTTTGCATTGAGTATCCTGCCTTGTTATATCTCTTCTTCATGCGAAACTGAAAAAGGAAATGAATAAAAAATATTCACATGGTAGCTGAGTTAAGGCTTTTATACTTCATGTTTATTTTAAGTGATTGTTCTTGCTTACCGTGTTAAGCCCATTAAGGGCACCAATGTGCATGTTTTGAAAACTTCGGTTGTAGTTTCATTGACAAAATTAACTCAGATGCTTGCCTAAAAGAACTTTCCAGCATTTGAAGTAGTTTCATTTAGTTTTGGCTCTGAATTTATTTGGTGGTAGCTCCTAGATAATGCTTGATGTTAGTTTATGCATTCATCCTTTTCTTCTGATTGTTGTATTTCACTCTTTGTCATGTGCTTAATATGCCACATTGAAGCCTCTTTGTTCATGTATATGACTAGCATTTCACCTCTAGGAAATCCCAGATCATATAGAAGCTCCTAGTTCACTTTGTGCTTGCTTAAGGACAAGGGTTGGGTTGTGGTGACTAGCATAGCTTTTGTGTTTCAACTTTCTATTTAAAAATAGATATCAGCACAGATGCTCAAGTTGGTTTTTCTTTATTGCCTTGCAGCACTCAGGCTTGAGAGGTTCTGTTGACCCACTTCTTGAGGAAGCTGACATTGACAAGGATGGTAGAATAAGCCTTTCAGAATTCCGTAGACTTCTAAGAACTGCTAGCATGAGTTCGCAAAATGTGCCAGACCCATCTGGTCACCGGAATTCAAAAAAACTATAGATAAGAATTGCACTTTAAAAGATTGAGACTAGCGAGGAAGCTAGAGAAGTGGAGCTCCTTCTGTGGAAGCTGACCTTCTAGGTTACACTGCACCAATTTCCCAATAACCATCCTACCAGGCTCACCTCTTTCTGAAACTCAGGTCTTTAATGGTAGAATTCCTTGTATAACTTGTGTTTATTAAACGATGAAGTGCAATGAACAGAGAGGTGTGGTTATAGAGTTGGAGCTTGGAGGATGGCTCCATGCACGTTATACTAGTTTACATTCTTTTGTGAGTGTGGGGGATCTCCTTGCTGGTGCCCTTCAAATTGTTATGTGTAATGCAACTAACGTATCAGTGAAAGGTTGGTGCTTTGAAATTCAGTGTGTATTCGTCTCCTGTTATTGATAGTTCTCTTTTCAATGATTCCATTGTCTTGGATTCTGTACTCATCTCATTTGGTAATTGGTGCATATCCCAGTTGATTGGAACAACAGTGCTTGCTTGAAGTTAAAAGTGCTTATTGAAAGTTGAAGCTGATAGAGGGGGTGCCTTTTTTAAGCACTTGACGTTACCACATGTTAATTGTAGTTGCGAGACACCAGATGAGCATTCCAGTTTCGAAATTTTCGGTATTAATACTGAAACTTCAGTTGTACTCCATTTCTCGTAATTTTATACTTGGAATCTTGTGTTGATGTATAATGTAATGTTAACCTCCCCCCACCCCACCCGTGTAGAGGCATATAATGGTAGTAGAGTGGATATTAAAATAGGACTCTCTTAGCAGAGATTGAATAAAGCTACGCACGATACATCTTGCAAGTGTATAGTCCCATAGCTTTAAGCTGATTAAAGTATTTCCACCATGCTTCCTCGTGCGAAGTGGAGTTTTCAGGATTTGAGCTCTTGATTATTAATTACGTTGAAGGGATAATGATATCCATATAACCAAAGGTTTAAGTTCTTCGGTGAGGTATAATATATATATTGTCATCTCATTTATTAGGCTATGATAGCGTCATCCCTGCAGTTCGTTGTTCATAGAATTAGTAGTTGGCGGAAACTTGCTGTGAATATATATATATATATATATAGCAATTGCTTCACACTCTTGGCTCTCCTTGAGCAAGCACTGAAGAGCTTTTGAATGTTAAAACCTTAAGATAGGTCATGCAAGAAGATTCACCAAGTGCAGGTTACTACAGGAGCCAATGAAAAGGCAAGGCCCAGGATCCGTTGGACTTTGATATCCCAAGGACAAGGGATATACCATTCTGCCCTCGCTGGACGGAATGACAACGGCAGGGTGTAGCATATGCAATGCAACGATTGTTTGTGTTACTCGTGCTGTTGCAGGCAAGGGAGGGGTCGTCATTCCATTTGAAATGATTTGCAACAATCCACGCACCTAGATACATGCTGCCTGGATGATAAATTGCAGAGGAAATGGCTTTAACAACATCGCCGTACTCAAGTAATTCTAACAACAATGCATTAGAGTTGTGTTTTACTGAGGCATTTTTCATTGCCATTGTAAAAGCCAACAAGACTAATCAATTTTAATTGTGATTGGCTTTGATGCTACATAAAAAGGAAGTTTACCAAAGAAAGGAGTGTTAACAACTAGACTGGTTGACCGATTAAGGTATCAGGCATTTTGCGGTGATGATTTACAGAGTTTTCTCCACCAATATGAACTGCTCTTATATTGATCAGCAGACAACTAAAAAGAAACTAGCAGAAAAATCTGAAGCTTTATGCGAGTCGGTCAAGAACCAGAAAAGTTCATTCAGTAGAACGGAGTTGGGCACCCTCTTCCAAGTGTCCTGTTGCCGCAGACAACCAGGTGGTTACTCCATAGTTCTGCTATAACCTTAAAATGTGCTCCGTCCACAATGAAGCTGTTTGAAATGATCTCCTGCTTGTCAGGCTAAGGCTTCATATTAAGGACATTATTATATGAGGGTCATGAGAAACACACGCCATCGTTACAGTCCGTTTTAAGAAAGTGTCAAGAGGCTCAAAAAACTGGAAACCTCAGTAATTAGGTTTTAGGACATCTCCCGTACTATTAGAGGAGCTGCCTTGAAGAACTTGAGATGATGAGTGCGTACATGAGGAGCTTCCATTTTTAATATTTATTTCCTCCCTTTGACACTAATTGCCTTCCCTTTCTCCAGTCGGTATATCCTGCACAAATTTTTCAAGTCAGTTTTGTGTCTTCATTTGCCAAGTATTTGTGCATCATTGTGGAGGAACAGGCATTTTAAGTTCATCACATCTTTCTTTATTTTTTCCTCTTCGACGATCTGTCAACTTGCTCCTGGAATCCTGTTTGCTTGAAAAATGGGAACCAGAAGAATAAATGTTGAAACATGGACTGGCAATGGCACCAGGATTCTGATTCCCAAAGAAGACAAATGGCTGCAATGAGGGATGAATGTGAATCGGTCCTGGAGGAACAGGAACGGGAACCGGGTGTGAATAAGGTGGAGGTATTACAACAGTAGGATCAACAGCAGCCCATGGGAACATAGCCCTTGCCTTTTGACGATACTGGGCATTTAAATTTTCAATATCAGCTTTCAAAGATGCCCTTTCTTCTCTGAGCCCATTCTTTTCCTGCATTAACTGCTTAAGATATATTTGCATCAAGCCTGCATTAGCTCATTCTTCTTGGCATCAATTACACGAGCAATCACGCAAGCTTAAAGCATAGTGACCACAGGGAACAAACACAAAGAGCCAACCACCTCACATGATTCTCCTGAGAGTGTTGCCCACTGGACCTTTAGTCTGTTCACTTTGGATGTTAGATCCTTCAGCACTTGAATTACGTCTGTCAAAACAGTTGCCTTGTCATTCTTTGGCCTATCTGAGTCTGCATGCAAATGTAAGTAATAAGTAACTAGTTAAAAATCAAGCACTTTCACGTTCTATGTGAGAAAGAAGTGCATATTTGTAGCTCATGAATAGTGAAATTATATTATTTATTCACATTTGCTGCAAAGCCAAAAATTTGTGACAAAGGCAACCAGCTTATGGAGGTGGATGCATCAACAAGCTAACAGCCTAACACAAACGCACGCACATCCCTGATCCCTCTAAAGTGAGAATTCAAATACTGCAATATTAAGTAAATCTTTGAATATAGTCAGAACTAGAAGTCCAGTAATTCAATAATGAGTCGAATGCACAGTTTGAGTTCATAAAAGGAGATCATTCCTGTGTGAAGGCACTACTAACCAAGAATAACAGCACATTATTACATAGTGCGTTACCCAATTCAAGAAACTGCTCTTAAAGATTATCCCTCAATCCTAAATTTGATTACATAAAAAAAATATTCATAGTAAAAAAATAAACATATCCTCATGCTTCAAGGTCAAAATTCCTGCTCCTTCATTTTATAATGATATCTAGAGTAATACTAATTCTCACATTGCACTCTAAAATTACTCCATGTCCACGTCCCGGTGACCCTCCTCAACTGTATAGTCTTTTATCAAAATTATGCTCTATCTAATAATAACTAGGTGTCATAGTCCATTCATAAATAATGGTATTTTTATCGGAGTCATAGTACTCTTCACCTTTTGGATCTATCTACTCATGATTTTTGTATCTGGCTTCCCAAAAAAGAGTTCACAAGTCATCTCATTCATACTCTTTACAATTCATACCAAGGTAACCACATTATTCGTAGATGTCGTAGCTAGTGGTGCTGCGTGGGCTAACACATTAGATATATTCTTGATCACTGCCCTTATTGTCTATGCAAGAACTACAGGATCAGGGTAGGGTGGAGGTACTATTGCAAGTATTGTAGGTGGGGATAGATTTTCATGTCCATCTCTGTTTAATATCTTAGATTGCAGCATCCCCCTCTGTAATAATGCATCATCATCCCGGAATCCTGATGACTCTCTATATCCAGACTTTGCCGACTTTGCCGACACATAAGAAACAATATCGATTAAAGGATCACCTTCTTGATCCCCGCCCATATCCACATTTTGATTCCCTCTCCTCACTGAAGTCTGATTAGTCCTAGCTCCATACCTAGTACGTATCATCCGCAAGTAACATCCTCAATTTTTTTTAATCAATCACAGATCATCATTTCATCATACTTATTCAAAAAAAAAGGTCAAATTCTTTTTTTTTTTAATAAAAATCCATCAAAGTTTCCCCTATATTATCGATACCTAGTTATTGAATATACTTTAAATTTTCTTATTAACAACATCGTAATCATATAGTTCAACTATCCAAGACTATACCATTCTCAACATTTCACAAAACTAACATTTGAATTCTAAAAATAAAACATACACAATTAAATCTTACAAATATACATAGCAACAATGATATAATCTAACCATACTAACTTAAATTCGTAAAAACTAATACAAAATAAGTTCTTGCCTAATTTAAACTTCTAATAATAAAATTTAAGATTAAACATTACAAAATATAAAGATTACTTTTAAAATAAGACTTCAAATTGATACATGGACAATTCTTAATATTACATATTCTTTTCATACATTAAAAGATACGAAAATTCCTACTTAGCACAGGATACGAACCTTAAATTAAATTAAAAAAAAAGTTATAAATAATCCATACAATATTTTATTTTTTACCCTCAAAACATATAAAAAAAACATGGCATATGCATAAATCACTCTTTTAAATCGATTCTTATGGTCTTAATGAACTATCTTGCCAAATCACAAATATTCATGTCATCAATAACCGATGCCATTAGCCCAAATTCCCGGGCATGAACCCCAATCACTGATAAACTAATTTCTTCACCCAAAATCAAGCACTAACCCTACTACCGGGTAACTCCTTTCTCTATCCAAAACCAGGCAATAATCTAGCTACTACGTAACTAGTTCTTCTACCTAAAATCGGGCACTAGTTTTGCTAATGAGTGACTAGTTCCTCCATCCAAATCAGACACTAACCTTACAACAGGGTTATTAATTCCTCCATCTAAAATAGAGTACTTGTCTCGCTACTTGGTAACTAGATTCTTCACATTTCATAAACAAAATTTTCAAAAATATATATGATATTTAAGAAAATTACAATTACATAATTTAATTAAGTTAATAAATGAACTTCAAGTTGCCTGGCACCAACATGTTGTTGTTGTCCTGCTTTTGTAGTCTCGTATGTATCATAAAAAACACAAATTCTTTCAAAATCAAATTCCCATAACTAATTAAATTCCAAAACCACTTAAATTCACATATATAAACTTTCTAATTTTCCTGTCAATTAATACTCAAATTACCATCTAATATGACTTTTTCATTTATTGTTTCATCAATTAAATTGAATATCCACAAATTTATGAATGTTCCTTTAATTCATCCACACAACTAATGAAATAATTTTTCTTTCTAATTGTCATTAATTTATTTGAATGACCATAGTACATTATCCATGCAAAGTTTTGAAATTTTTACACATGAATACATTCAAGCACAATTTACCTATCAAATGAATCAAAATCTTATTCCCCCATTTCTCCTCTATTTGACATAATGCCTTCATACAAGGCAAGGGGATTTTTTTTTCAAACCATTTAATTAATGTGTTTCCCATACATTAATCACACATATCAACACATACATATGGATTTTTTAGCAATTTTATCAAATAATCCCAACTTCCTATTTTTATAGCTAGGCCGAAAATTCCAATGGTAATGGGATGAATTTTTATTTTCAATTCTTTCAATTGAAAAGTTACCTAATCATTTTTCATGCCAACTAACGTTATCTCATCATTAAACAACGTAATAAACAACTAATTTTCACAAATCTCAAATTCTATTTAACACTATGACATTTAATAATTTACATAGCTCATAATCATCCAAACTAATTATTTAGATTAAGTTTATTACCTCAAATGGCTACTGAAATAAGAGAAAATACAAGGGAAGTCAAGTTTTTTCTTTGCTTTTCTTTCCCTCCCTCAACTTTTCTAAAACCCTGCCTTTCCAAACTTTGAATCCTTGATTAAGTGTTTGAAATCCACTACTTAACCTTATACCCCTTCCTTACCCCCCTTTGTGGTGGTTTGGCAATCTTGGCTTCCTTTGAAAGCCACATTGCTATTTATATGGCTCCATATTTTCTTATTTACAACATTATTTTAAAGCTTTGTTTAGTGTTTTTTTATTTAACTAGGTATTTTTTATTCATCCAATATTAAATCTATTTTTGTAAATAAAAGTTTCCAAACTTTTAATACCTCATCCCAATTTATTTAACATCCCTTTATTCTTTTTTTTTTCAAAAATCTTGAAAATCCTAGTTGAGGTTTACATTTACCCTAATTTTTTTAATTATAATTTTTTGTTTTGGATCTTTTTGTATAATTGATTTTTTTTTCGATTTCATTCTTTTGTATTTTTTGATTGGGAATTGGGTTTTGCGGTTTTTTTCATTTATAATGCTTTTGGTCTAATGACCTAGGTTACATGTTTGAAAAGTTAACGCGAGTCAACATATTTTTATTTTAGCTCATTTTATTTTCTAATTTCACCGTTCAACATTATTTTAAAAAAAATTGGTTGTGGTTTTCTTTAATTTCTTTTCTATCAGGTTATCTTGGTCTTATAATCTAGATCATGAGTTTTACAGGTTGACCCGGGTTGACTCGCTCCTTATTACTTAGGTTACATGTCTATCACATTAACTTTGGTTAACTTAGGTCGATTCTTTTTGACCATTTTCTATCCAAATTCATATTTCCAAAGGTTTTTTTTTCAAGCTATCATGGTCTTTTAGTCTTTTAAAAAAAAATTATTCATCTATTATCATTGTCTAATTTTTTATCATTTAATTAAAATAAAACCAACCTTTTAAACCCATTGAAGACTGTAACCCGAGTCATTTGTTTTTTCGTATTTCTTTTGAATGCACTTGTGCCACATAAACTTTGTCTTTTCCTTACTTTTTTTTAATTCTATTTCTATTTCTAATTTTGATATTAATTGATACCTTTTTTAATATGTTCTTTTTAAAATGTTTTTTAATTTATATTTCAATTAATATCATTCCTCTATGATTATTAATATGTCTTTATATATATATGAATTTTTTTTTAAAATAAAAATTTATTTATTTTTAGATAATATTTTTAATATGTGCAATTTTACATGAATTTTTTATTTAATCAATTTTATATGTATGCTTATTTCTATTATCATTTGATTGAATAAAAAAAATTCAATAAACATAACCAGATAAATATCTCATGTTATGAGATCAAATATCTTGATCTATGTTTATTTCTTGATTTTTAAAATTTTATATTTAGTATTATTAATGAAATTTTTTATTAATTTATTTACACAAATAATTATCAAATTACTTAATTAGGCGAAACGTGAGAAATGGAACGTTTATACTAATTTGAAAAGGTAAAAAAAACCATGTCGCTAGGTACTCAACCGACTTGTAGTTTGGCTATTTTCTCTGCATTCACCCGCAACCTTAAAAACACCACAAAAAAAGGCAACAAACACCAACTCATTTATCAATGGGGAACCCAATAAAGATAGTATCTTACAACGTTAATGGCCTAAGACAACGAGTCTCGCAATTTGGGTCTCTCTCAAACCTCCTAAACACTTTCGATGCAGACATCATTTGCTTTCAGGTATACAAAATCCCATGAACTCTCATTTTCTTTTATTTTTTGGTCTTCACAATCTTGATCGATGCAAATTTAACATACAGGAAACAAAATTAAGAAGACAAGAATTAACATCTGATTTAGTAATAGCTGATGGGTATGAATCTTTTTTTTCTTGCACGCGAACTAAAGATAAAGGCCGTACTGGGTACTCTGGTAAGGTGTTCGATGAGTTGCTTAAATGAAATACAAATTCAAATTGTCTAAAAAATTCTGCCTTTTTGGTGATGATTTTTGTCATCTTTATAGGGGTTGCAACATTTTGTCGTGTAAAGTCTGCATTTTCGAGTACTGAAGTGGCATTGCCGGTTGCGGCAGAGGAGGGTTTTACTGGGTTCATTGACCGGTGTAAAAGAAAAGAAGGGCTTGAGGAGTTTGAGAAAGATGAGCTTGTTAAGGTTGATAGTGAGGGACGGTGTGTCGTTACTGATCATAATCATTTTGGTGCGTTTAATGTAAAAAAAAATATTGCCTTTGTTATGTGTTGATTGGTAATTTGGTTGACAGCTTTGGTTTTTATTGCATTTTTTGGTGGAATTAGTCTAAGGGAGCTTTTAAATTTTTGGTAAAGTTCCGATTTTGATGTGGAGTTTGTGATGGAATTGATGTTGATTATTTTGTTTCTACAGTTCTTTTTAACTTATATGGGCCTAGAGCAGCCCATGATGATACAGAGAGAATTGAGTTTAAGATGAAGTTTTTTAAGATATTACAGGTATTAACTTCGCTTCTTTTCATTGTTAGTGGTGATTATGCACGATGTGGCTTGATGGGTTTTATAGTTTACGTTTTGTTTTGCCTCTCAGTTTTTCCCTGTTAAAGTTGAATTATTTGATGTTGGTAGTGTTTAATAGTTTATCCCTGATGAATGAAGAGTTCTGTGTGCTTTGATTGATTTTGGTAATCTCTGTTGTAGAAAAGATGGGAGAATCTTCTGCATGAGGGAAGGAGGGTATTCGTTGTTGGTGATCTCAATATTGCACCTACTGCTATGGATAGGTGTGATGCAGATTCAGATTTTGAGAAGAATGAGTAAGCTGTGAGCTAATTTATAAGCAGTGCTTATCTATTATGCTATGACTATTTGGAGTGATCAGTTAAATAAGTACACAAAACTTTACCAGTCAAGGCAAGCACTGAATAAGGTTCTATTCACTTATGTGTAGATTCAGAAGATGGTTCAGGTCCATGCTAATGATGTCAGGTGGCCTCTTTGTTGATGTTTTCCGAGCAAAACATCCTGACAGGTTTCAAAATTTTCACTTGATTTTCAATTTGCAAAGTTTTAAGTCTGGATTTGGATGTTGAGTTATATTTGGACAGCAAAAAGGGAGTTGAAGTTCTTATATAAAATTGTACCTTTCACTGTCCTTGTTTACTGACCTCTTCATAATAGAGTCTTGCATCAACTCTTTTCCCCCTTTCTGTGATTGACAATAATCCTTCATATCCTTGCACATATAAATTTGCATGTCGCTACTTAGTTTTGTTTCCTTGGTGGGGTATCCTCTGATTCATTAAAGTTTCCGTTGATTAGTATCTTTCAAAGTGTTTTTTTTTAATCCTTGCATCATGATAATGTCATTCTACGATCTCATCTTTTTCTTTGGGAGTAAGTTGGTATTGAATCCTAGTTCTTCCACCTTGAATTGTCCTACAGAAGAGAAGCATACACATGCTGGTCATCAAGTACAGGTGCTGAACTATTTAATTTTGGGAGTAGGATTGACCATATTCTGTGTGCTGGACCATGCTTGCATCAAGAGCATGACTTGCAAGGCCATAACTTCTTATCCTGCCATGTCAAGGAATGTGACATATTGACACAGTATAAACGCTGGAAACCTGGAGACACAACTAGGTATCATTGGATCCAGATATATTCTTGAATGTAGCAATGCCATGAAACCTCTCAGTTTTCTTTGTTGTTTCAACCTGTATGTGCATGTGTTTCTATCCTTGTTTGCTTGTTCAAGTGTATATGGATGAGTCTGTCTGCATGTCTGTGCAAACTGCGAAGACCATAAGTTTCTCTACTTGCCTAAACAGGTGGAAGGGAGGGCGGGGCATCAAATTGGAAGGTTCAGATCACGCTCCTGTTTATATGAGTTTGGAAGAAATCTGTGATATACCCAGACATAGCACTCCACCTTTATCTGCTAGATATCTGCCCATGATTCATGGTGTCCAGCAAACTCTTGGTGTGACAATTTTGTTCTTGATGATAATTCGTATTACTTTGTTTTGTTCATTTTAAGAAATCTGCTGCCTCTTTTTTTTTTGTGTGTGTAAGCCCATGTAGTAATTTGAAGTTCTTAACCTTGTGCAGTGACCTTGTTGATGAATAGGCAGGCTGCTACACAAATTCAATCCTCCAGGATATCAAGTTCATTTTCAGATGGAGATGCTACCATAAAGGCATGCAGTGAAAGCATCAAAAGATCATTTAATGAATGCAGTGTATCTCGCCCATCTACAAGTCCGTCATGTTCTTTGACTGAAGAGTTTGATAGTGCCATTTCCAAAAGAGATGAGAATTCCAAGGATTTGACTGATGAGAATCAGGGCCGTCCTGACACTACAATGATACTGCAAAGTCAGCATGCTAAGTTTGTGCCTGCTGAGGGAACCAAGAAAAAACCAAGAAAAAGTCGGTGTTCCCAGCTCTCTCTCAGATCTTTTTTCCAGAAAAGTCCAAACCTTAGCACTGGTGCTGAGAACTCTTCTACTAATGCTTCGCCTAGTCAGGCAGAACCAAACACTAGCAGTTACTCGAATGGTTCTCATGCACCGGGTGATAAAAGCAGCAGTCCCAGGCATTGCCAACTGAATCCAAGTGCAGGATCTCAGTTTCAAGATAAGGGAAATGATGGCTCGCTTGAGAGAGAGAAAAATAATGTTGCTTTGTTGGAATGGCAGAGGATACAGCAGCTCATGCGGAATAGTATTCCTGTTTGCAAGGGTCATAAGGAACCCTGTGTTGCTCGGATAGTAAAGAAACCAGGTCCTACTTTTGGCCACAGATTTTTTGTCTGCTCACGAGCTGAGGTATTCGCTCTAATCCTTCAAATCCAGCTAATAAATGATACTTGCACATCTAACTATGCTTTAGCAAACAAGTCAAATGCTTTTGGAAAATTATAAGTTAAAATCATATAGTAGGTAGAGAATGAAGCTATTCTTGCAAATGACCTATCTCCAGTACTGTGCAGATTTTGGCAGATAATATTTGAACTCTGCTGATGATCCTTTGCTTTTCTATTTTTTTTTTGGGTCTTGTAGGGACCTGTATCCAATCCTGAAGCAAATTGTGGCTACTTCAAATGGGCTTCTTCAAAATCCCAGCGCAAATGACCGCTTGTGGTTTATAATGTAAATAACTTTTTTTTTGCATTTCTTGTGAAATTTCCGTTCCTGATTTGTATTTTTGTTGCGACCTTCATTCAATCAAAGCAGGTGCACTAGCGGAGGATGTTCTAAATGGGCTGGTTGTGTCATGTGAAATTGTTGCCCTTTTATTCTGTTGCATGCTATCTGGCAGCTGCATATAATGAATAGGATGATAAAAAGAGCACGTTCTGATACACAGACGTCGTCTTTAAGCATTAGATAATTTAGATTATTAATCCAGCCCCAGCCCCAGCCCCAGCCCCAGCCCCAGCCCATGTGCTTATGACAATATCCCCATTATGAGAGGAAGAAAGCAGCTAGTAGTTAAAATTGAAAACTTGGAGCTTCTTGAGCCTTGGATTATTTATGTAAACAATTCCAAAATTCCCCATTTCTATCCTCCAGCTAATGACTAAAAGAGCATAGTGAGTTGAGGTGGCAAGAAGGTCTATTCCCCAACTTCTCATCCTCATCATCCTGGTTTGAACTTCGAGGTAAGTATGTCCTAAATAACTTAGTGAACGTCCTGCAAACATTCTTTTCAGTTGTCTAGCTAGGATTGGAGGTTATTCCATTCTCTTTGATAAAAAATAATAATATTATATATATATTACTCTTATCTGTTTATCTAAAAACAATCTTTATGGTATTTATGTTAAAATTGAAATTTAGGGTTTTTCAAAAAATAATTAAAATCAAGTATGGAGATTAAACTACGGCTGGTGAAAACTTTTAATTTCATGAATGAGTGCAACCTGTTATTGTTGGCTCGAGATAGGATTATTGTTAAATATTAATGAAATTCAATATCAATAGAGACATGAACTCAACTTTCAACTCTCCTTGTAATTTGATGTTGAATAATAAATAATAATTCTATATTTTTTGCTGGTGTTGATTATGGATAGGGTGAAATTTAGTGTATCTTAATCATCTCCGCCCATTATTATTGGTAAATGTTGATGAATTCCAATGTCATGATAGACATGAATGTATAAGGGATGACAACTTCATTTAAATCCGATACAAACTTATCCGATCTGACCTTAATGAGTAGGTTTTTATAAATAGTTGCATTACACGATAGTTAATAAATAAAATATCAATATTTGGGCAAGTGTTTCTTCATTTAATACACACACGTTATTATTTTATTTTATATTAAATAATAAGTAGTAAGCAGATGATGAATATCCATATAGATTTTTGTAAATATATATCTAAATTTTTTACACCTAGAGTATTGAATATAGTGGAAAGCACGTACCCCTCACCATCTCTGCCTGTTATTGTTGGTAAATTCTAATGAATCCAATATCAAGATAGAGATGAGCATCAACCGTACATTTGGTTTATAAGGAAATGTATATTTGTATTTGCCACATCTTCAATTAAATTTATAATTAGAGATGACAATTTGATTTAAACCTGAAAAATACTCTTCCAATCATACACTAATGAGTAAGTTTATTTTTTTAATAGCTATATACATTACGGTAATCAAGAAAGTATGGATTTAATTAGATGTAATATGAATATTTAAATTTCTTAGTAGTTTGATGATATATTAAGTATGGATATATAGAAACGTAATCAGCATCCTTCTTATATTTAAGCTTAGATATAATATAAATATTTGCAGATACATTTCGTAATAATTAATGACTGGTTAAATATGAACTTTCCAGGAAGCTGCATGGAAGCTTCACCGACTTCCGTGTTTGTTGCCCACCGCTCATGGCTCTTCCATAAATAATAACAATCGACAAGAATACCACATTCACCAACAACCCATTAGGGTTTCCACCATTATAATGGATCAAATTCACCGTTTTAGTAGACATCTGTTGAATGCTAATTTGCCAAGACAGGAGGTAAGAGCAGATGAAGGAGGATCATTTGTGGGTATTGGCATAGCTTATGGTGTCATATTTGCTCTTGTCTTCCTCTTTTTTGTTTCCAGATGCAAGTGTTCTATTAGTTCAAGAAACTTGTCTTCCAATAATCAGCAAAGTCCTACAACATCCAGCTCATGTTCCCATGAACCTAATACACAAACCCACCAGGAACTTGTAGCCCTACCGATTTTTGTCTTTGGAGAACAGACACCACCCTCAATCTCAAGCATAGCGTTGCCGCAATTACCATCATCAGAATCTTCTTCTTCATTCGTATTTCCTGATGGAGACTGTGCGATTTGCTTGGGTGATTATGTTCATGGGGAGTCCATCAGGGTCTTGCCTAGGTGTAAGCACATGTTTCATAAGGACTGTATTGATCACTGGCTATCATCAAGAACTTCAAGCTGTCCCATTTGTAGAGCCAAATCATAGACAAGAATGTGGTGTCCACAAGGATAGATTCTCCTAATTTGGTGGCAGATGTTACAGGACCATTTACATTATTTCCTTTCAGCAATGGCAGGATACAAAACTACCTGTGAGGAGTTCAGAATCTGTTTGATTGCCAAGAATTCATGGCGGGAAATAAGACCAGAGCTCCAAGGTCGGTGCAAAAATGCTTCCCACTTTTCATTGAGATTGGTTGATTAAGATTTACTATCAGACAATTTTGTCATTAATTGGGTGTGAATAACATAATCGGGGCTTGATAAATAAAATTCCATTTGTACAATTCAAGTGATATTCAGTAGTAATTTTTAAGTTGTGAACCAGACTTGTAGCCACCTTTGTGGATTACCTGAAGAATTGGAACTGGGTTTTGGTTGGATCATCACATTCTTTATGTAATTAGCCAATCAACTTGCTATAATGTATCGGGGTATTAGCTCAATATTTTATTTTCCCATCATCTTTCAAGCAGATATTTCTATATAAACTAACAAAAATATCCTCATATATGAGAAACTCAAATCCAATCCAGTCTATTAAAAAAATAACTATAAAAAAACCCTAATCTTTCTTTCCCTTTCTCTCTGTTTCTTTGTTGCTCTTCGTTACCTTTTTCTCCTCTCGATTTGTTGTTGTTCTTCATCTATCTAAGGGCTACATGTATAGAGAGTTGGAGAACATTTCAGACCCTTTCCCTTTAAACAAATCTCAGCCCTTAAAACAAA
>Ga0325401_1000621_pt1 | contig 26701 bp, 19 predicted proteins | sample PopdelMetagenome_FD_205666 | JGI IMG/M metagenome (GOLD analysis project Ga0325401, IMG submission 205666) | Populus deltoides microbial communities from Bellville, Georgia, United States - Xylem-PdKOR-R2 | ecosystem: Host-associated > Plants > Phyllosphere > Stem > Wood/Secondary xylem | place...
AGTTGAGTGTTTGTATCATTCCTCCATTAATATACAATCTGCTGCCTCCGTGGACGTACCCGGTTTTGGGGAACCACGTAAATCTGCTTGTGTTTGTGTTTTATTTGTGTTTGCTTTCGGTCCAGTACGCGCAACATTAACAACTCCATGCTCTCTATTTCCTTAGATTTCATCCAGTAGTGGCATATGGTTTCTGTGTTTCTGCTTCTATTACATGTACCATGCGCAAGTCATTTATCTTTACTCCAATTCAGCTGCTTTCAATGCTTGTTTCAAGTCCAGTATACAACAAGATTATTAAACTTTCATTTTCGCACGTAGAGGAATTATACTGAGAAGCACTATAGTTTCTATGAGCATAGCAAGAAATATATCGGGGAAAAATGAAAATTCTATCTTGCCTCTAAAAGGGTTATCGTGGAATCATTGACTGAACCTGATGTGTTCTTTCTCGATGAAGAATTCGCTTCAACCAAAGCCCTGTTAGTAAAAAATCCTGGTTGTTTTGGCTGAGGCAATTTAGCTTCACCACACAACATTAAAACCACAGATAACATGCTTGGCCTGTCGTTTGGATTGCATTGCACGCATAATAGACCCACATGAATTGACCGTAGAACTTCAGGTAAATTGCATGATTCTTGTATTGGTTCAGTAATTAGTTCACAAGACCTGCCTTCTGTAAATAGTCCCCATGCCTGATAGCAATAATCATGTTATTGAAAGGAGATTCGGTATGTTGAATGAAGAAATTGTTTGGACTTTTACTTAAACTTACATGGCCAAGAAGGTTGAGGTTATGGTCTGGATGATAGAATCCTCTATTCCTGCTCCCACTCACTATCTCTATCACCAATACACCAAAGCTGAACACGTCTGATTTTATTGAGTAGAGCCCATCAATTGCATACTCTGGTGACATGTAGCCACTGCAGGCAAACATTGAATGTTGAATTGCATTGGCAAGTTAGGGGCATAAACAGCAACTGTTGGAGGTACTTACTATGTTCCCACCACCCTGTTTGTGTTGTCTTCAATTTGGTTTTCTCCAAAACTTCTAGCAAGGCCAAAGTCTGAAATTTTTGGATTCATGTTGTTATCTAATAAGATATTGCTTGCCTTCAGATCTCTGTGAATTATTCTTAGTCTTGAATCTTGGTGAAGGTAAAGAAGTCCACGGGCAATCCCATTGATAATGTGATAGCGCTGTGGCCAGTCTAGAAGTGTGCTCTGTGTTTGATCTGTCAATTTTTTACTCAAGTCAATGCATTAAAGAGACAGTCTCTAATTAACTTTTTAATGATATGGAGAGTTTCAAACCAAAAATAAGGAAGTCTAAGCTTTTTTTAGGCATAAACTCGTAAACCAACATCCTCTCATCTGCTTGAATGCAGCATCCCAGAAGCTTAACTAGATTCCTGTGTTGAAGTTTTGCAATATGTATGACTTCATTCTTGAACTCATCAAGTCCTTGTCTAGAACTCTTCGAGAGCCTCTTCACTGCTATTTCTTGTCCATCTTTCAGGAGTCCCTGAAAATTATCATTCCTTGCAATTAGCGAGGTCAGTTTGTATGTAAAATTTGAGAATATTTGCTTAGTGCTGCATGTTACTTGCGTTTATTTGAACTCAAAAAAATTGGAACACTAGGTAAGGAATCACTTTTTCATCCATAAAGGGTAAGTTCAATCTATTGAATAGGTTTGAGATAATTATTACCAGATAACTACAATGGTGGCCAGGAGTTTCATATATGAATCATAGTGGCCGTGAAGAAATTGCATGATAGTTTATTGTATTATTACCTTATAAACAGGTCCGAAACCCCCTTGTCCTAGTTTATTGGCATGAGAGAAGTTGTTGGTGCTGCAAGAAATTGTACCAAAATCAAACAGCTGAAGTTCTGGATATTCCATCTTGCAGTTATCGTCTGCACTTCTTTTGAGAATACCTGTTTACAAAATAGAGCAGGAATGTAAAGGAAAGAAACAATCGATCTGTATTTTTTGATGAACTTGCATTTCATTGTCATTCGAGTATAATAGTGATTGTGATTTGTCCCTCGGATTACTACAGATCACGGTTCAGTGTAGAAAAATAACAGTGGGAAAGGAAAATAGTTAATTTCTATAGATTGAACAACTTACTGCCTTTCTTCTGCTTCTTTTTCCATAAAAACAAGACCATGACTAGACCAAGTAGCAGCACTCCTGTAGTTACCACAGAGATTACTATGATCCTCATTCGTTTTGTTTTATTGGATTTGGAGTCAATCCTCACATCAACATCATGATCTGACACAGGCAGTTGAGCAGAAAAACTGGGAGTTATAAATCAACAATAGGAAAATTCAACTAATCAATATTTTTTAGTTGGTCAGTTTAATTCGGAGAAATCCCACTAGCTGGACCTGTCTGCTTCAGTTATCAACCTAATTCATAGTAAACAATGTCGATGAATATTTTAGTTATCAGGATGGACCTCTATGGAAGCTGCATGATTCCAATCAATCTTATGCTGTTAGAAGTTACAATTACATTTACTGCTTTTGGTAAAGTAAATCAATTCATCATGTTGCCAGATTATATGCTTAGCTATTCATATTTTTTGTATCCAATTCTCATATGCACTATGAGGTTACTTGGTTTTGTGTGCTTACACAGTCTCTCTTCAATGTATAATACCTGTCAATTCCCTGCTTCAAAGGATGAAAAAGAAAGCAAGAAAATTTGCATCTCTTGCATGCTTACACAGTCATTTTGTAGCTAATCTACTTTATATGTATTAGCTTTCAATGTTTTTAGAATCTCAGTATTAGAGTCTTTTTAGGTATGAGATAGCTTCGTACCTAGTTCTGATGCAGCCATCCTTGTATAAATGTCTTGCCCATTTTCATTCAATTGTCTCATATCAATCAGCTCACTGAACCAGAGCAAGCAGCCACTTCCTCCTTCCCTGATGTCCAAATTTGCATAAGCTGTACATGAGCAGTTCTTCATACACATGCTCTTGCACTCCTCAAGATTCATGTTCTTGTTAAGCCAGGATTTTCTTATATCTGGCAACTTTACACCAGAGTACTTTTGAAACCCATCTCCTGAGCAATTTAATGCAGTCCTTCTAGCACAACCATCTGACCAATCCATCATGTCCCAATCTTTTGGAACTTTTGGTAGAAACCCTTTCAAGCAACCACATACAGGGGAGCTGGTAATATCACAGCTCCCATATGCACCGCACAATGCATATCGACTACAATAATCATCAAATAGTGCCAGATAAAACGCCCAAACATCTGTTTGATCGGTCCAGGTAAAACGCTGGAAATTGCCATTTTGAGTTAGCACTAGCCTTGAAAGAATCGAGTTGTTAAGAAGCTGGTATCTGTAATATATTTCCTTGTCATTAAAAACAAACTCAAATTTGTATAGAGTGTTTGAACGTAATTGAGGGACCCCACTGAAACGTAGACCATTCCAGGGTCCAGACCGATACCGCACAATTGAATTCTCTGTCAGAATTTGCTCAGGATGTCCACTAGGATCATTTCTAAAAGTAAAGTTACCTCTAGATGGATCATCAGGCGACTTCCATGATGACAAGTACCGATCAAAGCCTGTTATTAAATCCTTCCCCATCTTCATCCCTGGCAGGAGTGTATCACACGGATAATCAAAACTTTGCCACAAGGAGTTTTCCAGGTCATCATCACCGTCTTCTTTGACAACAAGATTTCCTGAATCCAATAGCTGTGCAACTGGATTTCTTGCAGACCTTGATGAGTTTGTAGACCAAATGATGCTCCCATTTTGATTGAGAAGTTCTAGAATCCCCTCGCCTGTAATCTTTAACACACCTGATGAATTGGTGAGGGGGATTTCCCTGTTAGCAACCCAAACTACAGTCATGACAGATACTTTGTTGTACCATATTCCCAAGTATCGGTTTTTGGAGCTTCCTGGGCTGAAAAATCCCATTTTAAAGCTTCCATCAGCAGAGACCATACTGCCTCCATCTCTGATAGATTGAGTTGTATTTATGATGTCAACTGCAGTGGTTATCGTTATGATCAGCAACAAAATGGTGATATAAAGAAGTTTAGAAATGCTGTCCACAGATGCTCTCATTATTTTTCCGACAATGAACTTTGTTAAGGTAATGCTTGAGTAAACTTGTTTCTTTCTTTTAAATTGATTTTGGTGAGCAAGTGATGAATTAGAGTCGTGGGAATTCCTCATTTTGTATGATTTTCAATATTTTTCTCTTATTGTCTCTGAAATTGACCCTCCATCGTTTGAATGAGAATAGTAAAATAAGACTACTCGATGCTGACGATTTGAATCCCTGTCTACATATCCATTTGTCTCTCGTCAATGCTTGCAAAGGCCAAACGTTTCCTCTGTGATGCGTGGTCGGTTTATTTTAACATCCATTTCTGTAACGAAAAATAAATAAATTAATGTCTTTCTTTAATAAATAAATTAGTAGTCTTTGTCTTTCTTCTCGACCTTTGAAGAGTAGTTAAATTTCTTGCTAAAATATCGTTAACTATATTATATTATATAATTATTTAGCAGTTGTCAATTAAACACAGTAAAATTTTCCACCGTATAAATGCCGCTGTCCCTACTCTGGAAATTTGGTTGCCAGGAAAAGCTGCGGCATTGATTAATCAATTATAGCCCAACAGGAAGTCCATTCTCATGTAACTAGTCAATCTACCAGTTAGAAGCGTCCACAAAACCTAAAAAAAACACTAAAAAATGACGCAAAGCAAACACCTTAAAAGATTAAAATTCTAAGTTTAGAGATAAAAACATAATTATAAAGTTAAATTGATTTACTTAATTAATTTTAAACATACTCTATATTAATCAAATCTAACAGACCCGATTAATCTTCATTATTGGGTCAACTATTCAACTGAAATGATTAAATAATTGATTGATTTATACTAACCAACCAACCACCAACATCAAACTAGCTGGTTGACTGGTTTAAATCAACCAATTAATAGGTTGATTAGGATTTTCAGAATCCCGATTTGTTAGTTTTCAAATCTGCATATCCTAAAAACAAACAATTTTCTTCAAAACATGTAATTCCAATCATCTAAACAATTCGTTTTAAATCAACTAACACCTTAAAACTTCAATTACACCTCTAAAATCATCCATATATCAAATCAATACATTAACCATCATAAAAACCTTAAAACACTTTTTTAATCCACTAACTATCAAATCCCTAATTGAAAACAACAAAAGAGTAAACCATTTACTTACTTCTTCAACCTTCTCAAAACCTAAAAGCTTAAGTTTAGATAGAGCTTAATTCTTGGTATATTTAAGAGAAAATGTTACAATAGGGGAGCGAAAAAAGAAAAAGGAAAAACAAATTCTCTAGCAAAGAATTTCTCTTTAAATACATAGATTAGGTTGGGCTCTTGGGTTATACTTAGGCTTGGGTTTGGTGGGCCACATCATGGGCCGTCTAGGTCTAACATGACCGTCAAACCCAATGCTCTTGGGTCAGACATGGCCGCCAGATCCTAGAGCTGTGGGTCTAACATGGTTGCCAGACCTAGACGCGCAAGTGTGGTGACTCAAGCACAGGTTTGGGTCTGGCATGGTTGTCAGACCCAAGCATCGTAGGTGTGACAAATCATGTTAGATCTGACAAACAACAGATAAAAAGGATGATTGTGCAATTTGGTTGTCAACAGAGAGAAAAGAAAGAAAGAAACGCAAACAATTGATTATCAGCGGTAATCTAACCATTATCTGTCTATACATGCCACACCATGTGGAAGAGGGCACGACTGTGCATCTAGTGAGATAGTGGATAGCCAGATTTGGCTACCGGAAAGCGTCACATGCTCCTTTTTAATGGCGTAGACGCTATCTACTCACTAGGGATGAAAAAAGAAACGTCTCTTGATCTACAGTGATTTCTCTATACTATTTAACTTTTATCATAATTGCGAGAGATCTCAATCATGGCATAGAAATATGATATATTTTTATTGTAAGAAGAAATTAGGCCTAATTAAAAATTTAACTGAATTCTCATTTAGGATTTTCATTTTATTGTATTTTTTAAAATTATCTTATAAAATATTCTATAAATATTAAGTTAAATTGAATAGTCATGTTTAGGTAGCTAGATGTACAATAGCTTGTGAATTATTTTTTATTTGGTATTTGGATATATTAATGACACAACAAATAAATATAGTTTATTATTTTATTCTCATAAATTGAGAACAATTCAGAATTTAAATTGAATATACATCGATAATTTTTATTTTATTTTGAAATAAATTTAATGAATAATTCTAGTTTAAAATTAATTATTTTGAATAAGTATGTTTAAATGAGTAAATATGTATTTCTATTTGACATTTAAGTTCATCAAATGATAGAAAAAATAATAATACATGGTTCTATTTATTAGTTATTGTATGTAAGAAAAACAGCAGGCAAATTAAAAACCTCATCGGTAACAAACACTACAAACCCGTTCGATGAATTTTTAATGATGCAATTGCTAACCTCTCACTGCAGGCTCTTTCCAGGTCTTGCACCACTCGTTAAGCGCTTATACTTGCCTTTTGGACCTTGTTCTTGGTCTTAACAGTTTGTCCACCCAACCCATTGAAAGCGTCTGATCACTATTTTGATTCAGCAAGTGTTCGACGAAAATCCTCAACGAGAAACGGTGTCACGGCGTGCAGAGATTTTGCAATGCAAATACCAAGTACCAAGGCATCCATTTTAGCCTCTCAAATGGGCACAGCACACACGCTCCTTAATGCGAACCCAGAAAGGAATTGAAGCTAACTCTACAGACTACAAATGTGCCACTATAAAGGTAAATACCTTCAAGCTCCAATTCTTGAAATTTGTGTTTGCCTCTTATTGTTGTCATTTCCAGTGGTGGCATGTGATTTTTCTCTTTAGATATATGCAAGCATAATTTTTGTTTTTTTAACTCCATTTGAGATCTCCCTCCTTGCTTTCTAGATGTTAACGTACATGCCTAGTACGCTAGTAGGAGTATTATAATTTTTTTGCTCTTTCTTCAATTACTTTCCTGTGCACTTAATCCAAATGTCTGGCAATTTTGAGCTTCATTGCTGATGCATAAAGTTGTGCTTGAACAAAATACATTATTTTTATGCTGATAAAAAGAAGAAGAAGCTAGAAGCAACTAAAAATTTCTGCAAATACATGGCAGATACAAATCTACCGTGCCTCTAACAGGGAGAGCGAGCATCCGTTTGCAGAACATGGTTTGTTCTTACTTAATGAATGGCTTGCTTCAATAAGATCCCTTCCAGTAAAAAAACCTGGATGTTTAGGCTGAGGCAATTCATCTTCATTACCCAGCATCAAAACCACCTGTGACATGTTCGGCCTATCTTTTGCATTTTCTTGCACACATAATAGACCTATGTGAATCGACCGTAGAACTTCAGATAATTTGCAAGTTTCAAATATAAATCCCCCAACCAGCTCCACATGCCTGCCTTCTTTAAACAGTCTCCAAGCCTGATTTTTGAAATTTAACCACGTCATTTGAAAGAAAGAAACGTGGTTTCAGAAAACAAGAAAATGCAACAATTATGACACTTACATGCCCAAGAAGGTTGAGTTGGTGGTCTGGGTGGCAGAACCCTCTGTTCCTGTACCCACTTACTATCTCTAGCACCAATACACCAAAGCTGAAGACATCAGATTTTAGCGAGTAGAGTCCATGATTTGCGTACTCTGGGGATATGTAGCCACTGTACGTACACAGAATGTTAGTGTTAGATTGCATTTGTGGGCAATAGAAATAAATTAGAGATGCTTGATAGACTTACTATGTACCAGCCACTTTGTTTGTGTTGGCTTCAGTTTCATTTCCTCCAAAACATCTAGCCAGGCCAAAGTCTGAAATTTTTGGATTCATCTCTAAATCTAATAAAACATTGCTGGCTTTCAGATCTCTATGAATTACTCTTAATCTTGAATCTTGATGAAGGTAAAGGAGTCCACAAGCAATCCCATTGATAATGTGGCAGCGCTGAGGCCAATCTAGAAGTAAGCTTTTTGCTTCATCTGCCCAATTTTTTTTACCAAAGCCAATCCATTCTGGTTTTTATCAATTCATAAATGCATGTACAAGAATAAGAAAAAAACATGATGCATAGTGAACACTCGCTTAATTTCTCTCCGAGAAAGTGGAGAAAATTCTTCCTCACCAACCATTTTCCTAAGGGGCTTGAATGAAACTCAACAAATGTTTGTTTTTGGTGCTTTTGGTTCGCACTTTCTCCTCAAAGTTGTGTTCTAATTGATCTATGATACTACATAGAGTTGGATAATGAAAACAATCGAGTATAATAATTGAGCTATATTTTTGCAGGTTGAGAAATCCTAACCGAAAATAAAGAAGTCCAAGCTTTTGTTAGGCAAAAACTCGTAGATCAACATCTTTTCCTCTCCTTCAATGCAACATCCTAGAAGCTTCACGAGATTCCGGTGCTGAAGCTTCACAATATTCTTGACTTCATTTTTGAACTCGTCAAGTCCTTGTCTTGAATTCTTAGAGAGCCTCTTCACAGCCATTTCTCGTCCATCTTTCAAAGTCCCCTGAAAATGATCAGTGAATATCACAAGCAAATTAAGTCGTACATTGTCTTGAAAATTTTGAGAATACTACTGTGGTCTGTTGGAACCAAATGGTTGTTGTTTTGCACTTGAAAAATGGTTTATCCAGTGGTTGAATATTTCCAAAGAAATTAATACCGGAGAACTAGTTAATGCCGAAAAACAGCATTGCCATTTTTCAGATTATTACCTTATAAACAAGTCCAAAGCCCCCTTCTCCCAGTTTATTTTCGTCTGAAAAGTTTCTGGTTGCAAAAGCCATGGTATCAAAATCAAACACCGGTAATTCCAGAGCTTCTTTCTTGTGCTTGTAATTTGAACTTCTTCCCGAACCACCTGATATGTTTCCTGCAAGCAGAATTGGTAGAAATAGAAAAGAAACAAGGGATCACTAATTTCTGTTAAACTCAAATTTACTTGAGACGTAAAAGATAATGAGCTCTTAATATTTTGTTGATGTACCATAGCTTGCTGAAATCAAATTGGAAAACGAACTAAAATGTGTTTTTCGAAATTGAAGGAGAGGGATGGAAGAGCTTAGACTTTCATATGGTGTAAATAACTTACTGTTTTTCTGCTGCTTCCTTTTCCAAACATACAAGACCACTGCTACGATAAGTACTAGAACTCCTGTAGACAATGCAGTGCTTACCATGATCCTTCTCTTCACATTGGATTTAGCATTAACCTTTGCAGCATCACCATCATCTACAGAATCGCAGAGAGATGGGGAATCAAAAGACTAATTAAATGCCAAAAAAAGGCCTAGTCTTCGTTAATTAGGTAGCATGGCTGGAAAATTTACGTTAGCTCTGGTCAGGCAATCTTCCATCATATTACCAAGTGATATGTCTAGGCGTTGATTTTATTATATTTCAAGATCTTCTATGCCAAATTAGATAATGAGCTATGAATGCTAAGTTATCATGCTATTTACACAGGGTAACACAAGTATACTTGTTTACAGAACACTCTCAGCGGGACATATTCTTCTCAAGCAGTTGATTTCCCATCTTAGCTTTTGCTTAGCTTAATATTTAAACATGATTTTGGAAGATAATCTTAATTTATAACATACTACAAGTTCCTATAATCGATAAGTAATAGATACTGCCTTTTCTAGTCTGAGGATAAATTCATACCTTGTTCTGATGCAGCCATCCGTATATAAATGTCTTGCTCATTTTCAATGAAAATTCTACTATCAATCAGGTCACCAAACCAGAGCAAGCACCCACTTCCTCCATCCCTGATGTCCAAATTTGAATATGCGGTGCAGCTGCAATTCTTCAAGCATGTGCTCTTGCACTCCTCAAGATCCATACTCTTGTTGAACCATGATGTTTTTGTCTCAGGCAACTTGGCACCAGACAGCTTTCGAAACTCATCTCCAGAGCAATTTAGAGGAATCTTTCTAACACAGCCACTTGACCAATCCATTGCATCCCAGTCTTTTTTAATTTTTGGAACAAATCCATTCAAGCAATCACACACTGGAGAGTTGCTTATACTACAGATGCCATTCGCACCGCATAGTGAATAGCGTTCACAATTATCTGTATTTGCTGTGCCATAAAGCAGCCAACTTTGTGTTTTATCAACCCAAACAAAGTTCGAGATATCACCATTCTGACTTGCCACGACCCTCCAAAGTTTAGACCTATTAAGAAGATGATATCTGTAAAATATCTCCTTGTCGTTAAAAACAAATCCAAATGTGTATACGGGATTTGGTTTTAAATGAGGCGTCCCGCTGAACCGCATACCATTCCATGGACCAGACCGATACTTCACCCTCGAATCCTCCATCACAAGAATCTCAGGATATCCATAAGGAACAAGTATATATGTAATATTACCTCTGGAAGGATCATCAGGTGACTTCCATGATGTCATGTACCAATCCATGCCTGTTATTCTATTCCGTCCTTGCTTCATGTCTGGCATGAACGTATCACTTGGATGTTCAAAACTCTGCCACAAGGAATTTTCCAAGTTATCATCACCTTCCTCTTTCACAACAAGATTTCCTGAATCCAAAAGCTGTGCAACTGGATTCATCGCAGGTCTCGATATGTTAGAAGACCATATCAAGCTCCCACTCCGATTGAGAAGAACAAGGATTCCTTGGTTGGTAAGCCTTAAAATTACTCCTGATGAGTCATTAAGTGGAGTTTCTCTGTTGGCAACCCAAACTGCTGTCTGCACAGATATTTTGCTGTACCATATCCCCAAGTACCGGTTTTTCGATTTACCTGGGCTGAAAAATCCTAATTCATAGGTTCCGCCTGCTGAAACAATGGCATCACCTTCTCTAACAAGCTGAGTTGTATTTATGGTATCAATTGCAGTGGAACTTTCTATAATTAACAGCAAAGAGGAGCAGAATAGAAGCATGGGAAAGTATTTCATTGCTACTCTTTTTTCTTTTTCTTTTTTTTTTTATCATCAAGCTTGGATGTGAAAATATACTTCGCAAAAAACAGCATATTTATTTAAGACCAAGTACAGTTTGTCTGCCCGAAACAGTTCCATTCCATTTGTTAGTGGTAGGTGTTATTTCTACATGACAATGACAAGCAAAATTGATAGTGAAGTGAATGCTCGTAGGAAGTGGTGGTTTAATCTAAAGCCAACAGTTTAATTGATGTTTATAATTTTAAGGAACTGTTTAATTGGTTGCTTGACTGTACAGGGTCATTAGCATTGAGTCAAAATCCACTGACCAAATCAGTGTGAACTTCTGTTGACCCACGTCTTCTTTTTAGTCAATCCGGAGTGGAGTCAATTATGCTTCTACATAATGGATCTGTTTTAAGTAATTTCTTTAGCCTTATCTTGTTTGATCAAAGATTTTAGGAACCTTTATGGAGATTGTCTCTAGAAATTGGTTTATACCTTTCTATGGCACTCCTAAGTATACTTTTTGCAGGAAGCTCAAATCTCTAAAGAGACCATTGAGGGAACTCAATAAGCTCCACTTCAGCCATATTTCTGAACGTGTATCAAGACTTGAAACTGAGTTAGATCTTCATCAAATTGCACGTCACCATGACAGAGACAACTCTCTTCTATTAGAGCAAGACAAACTCCTTCGATTGAAGTTATTGAGGTTGAAATTTACAGAAAACATGTTCTTTAGCTAGAAAGTCAAACACAATTTTCTTAAAGAGAGTGACAAGGGCTCCAGGTTTTTTCATGCCCTCATAAGTTAGAACCACCGGAGAAATTTTATTCCAACCATTCAGCGTAGCCATGGTAATCTTAGCACCTCTTTGGAAGAAGTGGGAGCTGAATTTGTGCAATACTACCAGTGTTTGCTTGGTACTTTAAAAGCTACTATCCCCCTATATAGTGCTATTATCCAATGTGGGCCTTGCATAGATCCAAGTTCTCATGATTTTCTCCTTTCTCCAGTTTCCAATGAGGACATTCGAAAGGCTGTGTTCAGTATTGAGAATGAGAAAGCTCCTGGTCCCGATGGCTACCCCTCTTTTCTTCAAGCAAGCCTGGGGTGTTGTGGGGAGAGATTTTTGTGCTGCTGTGCAAGACTTTTTCATCTCTGCCAGACTTTTCAAACAAATTAATCACTTAGTCATTGCTTTTGTCCCCAAATCGGCAAATGTATCCTCTATAAGTGACTTCGAGCCGATCTCATGCTGCAATGTGATCTATAAGGTTATTGCCAAAATTCTTGCTGGTTGCCTTGCTCGTGTTTTGTCCGGCATCATCAGCCCCATGCATCATGCTTTCTTGGGTGGCAGATTAATGAGTGATAATATTAACTTAGTTCAAGAACTTCTTCGGCAGTATAACAGGAAACGGTCATCCCCTCGTTGTCAAAGGAAAATTGATTTTCGAAAGGCTTTTGACTCAGTCCAGTGGAACTTTATAGGGGATCTATTACGGCAGTTTGGCTTCCTTAAGAGATTTGTTCACCTTATCATGCAATGTGTTTCCACAACCTCCTTCTCTATTGTTGTAAATGGTGATTTGTATGGGTTCTTTCCTGGGAAAAGTGGGGTGCGGCAAAGAGACCATTTGTCCCCCTATTTGTTTATTTGTTGCATGGAATACTTTTCTAGGATGCTCATACTTGCTTGCAGGCAGCCTGGCTTTCGGTTCCATCCAAAATGTGGTATCCACGACATTAGCCACCTCGCTTTTACGGATGATGTCTTACTGCTTTCTTGTAGGGATTGCTCTTCAGTTAATGGTATTTTCCAGCAGCTTACAAACTTTGGCAAGACTGCAGGGTTGGATATTAATCTGAGCAAGTCTTTAATTTGGAGGTGTTAGTCCCAGTCATAAGCTAAGTATTCTTCATACTACAGGCTTTCGTGAAGGATGCTTTCCTTTCACTTATCTTGGAGTCCCCCTGAGCCCTCATAGGCTTCTTGCTAGTAAGTTTTCCCCTCTCCTACATTCCTTGGAATTGTCTGTTTAAGGCTGGATTGGCAAGCACCTCACTTTTGTTAGAAGGCTAGAGCTCTTGAGATCTGTTTTATATGGGAAGGTGTAGTTTTGGCTGAACATCTTCCCACTGCCAAAGATTGTTATCAAACAAATCACTAGCATATTCAGGAACTTCCTCTGGACTGGGGATGTTAGGAAAAACACTTCTGCTTTGGTTGCTTGAAAATATGTTTGCCTGCCTAAGGCAAAAGGAGACCTTGGATTGTTCGATATCAAAACTCGCAACAAGAGTTTTCTTGCAAAGCAGCTTTGGAATATCCATCTCAAATCTGATTCTGTCTGGATAGATTGGGTGCACCATTTCTACCTGCGCAATGGAACTATTTGGACTGCTTCTACCCACCATTCTTCCTCTCCCCTGTGGAAGTCTATTATCTTTCTTAAAGACTACACCATCCGGCAATGTGGAAGTCAATTTAGGAGTATTGCATTGATGAGTGGCTAGAATTATGGAATGGATAATTTTTTTTCTCATACTTATAACTTCTTTTGACCATCTGACTCGTCAGTCTCATGGGAAAGAGTTGTATGGGAAAAGTGGTCTCTGTCAAAGCCTGCTTCATCTTGTGGCTGGCAATTTAGCGGAAGCTTCGAACTCGAGATATGTTGCCTTTTCTTCTTAGTGATCCCCTTTGTGTGTTCTGCCAGCATGATGAGGAATCGCATGACCATTTGTTTTTTGCATGTGAATGGACATCCTGCTTGTGGGGAAAGATTAAGTCCTGGCTGCGGATTGGCAGGAGCATGACGACTTTGTATAGTGCTCTACGTGGTCTGAGGTTTAGGAAAAGCAACCTTGAAGCTCGAATGCGAAGAGCTTCCTTAGGCATTGGTGTCTACCTTATATAGGAAGAAAGGAACAAGCGGATATTTGAAGGAAAGTGTTTGGGGGTTGATAGAGTCTTCAGGAGATTTCAAATCTTATTCTACATAATATTTCACTTCCATGTCGCGGGCCCCTCCCGACTGGATGTTGGCTAAGTTTATTTTGCTTTTATTGTTGGGGTTGCAGGCCTCCTATTAATGGCCCTTTTGTGTTTCAGTAGTCGTTGGTGGTTCTCTTATGTTTCAGCTGCAAATTGCGTCAGCTGTTGGATTTTCTTTTGGTTGGTATTCTTTTTGGTTGGTTATCTTTGGCACTTGCTGGATCCTGGGTTCCTTAGCTAAACGATGTCATACTTTTGGATCTCTCTCTAGGTAGTTGTCTCCCTGTATTTTTAATGAATAGGAGCATGTTCCCTTTTGCTTCTAATTTTGTATATATGACTTGCCAACTTCTTGGCCTGTTTTATTTTGATCTATCATATTCTTACATTTGATTAAAAAAAAAAGATTTTATGAACCTTATCAACACTTGATTTCCAGGGGTAGCATGTGGGGTTGAGTGGTTTGACGTATTTTCCTCCTTTTCACTCATTTGATGACTGTTTCCTCTCTGATTTTCTATTGTCAATTTAAGGTTAGTGTCTTTTTGTTATTATGTCCTTTTCCATTATGTTTCTTTGGTTATTTCTGGGCTCCTTCATCTATTTTTTTTGTTTTTTGCATTACAATGGGAGAAAGGCGATTGATTCTTGATGATTTGAAGCCTGCCTAGCTTGATGAAATATAAACTTTCTTGCCTCTAATTATTTTCTTCTGAAAAGTTCCTGGTTGCAAAAGCCATAGTATCAAAATCAAACAACGGTAATTCCATATTGTTAAATCTCTCTAGAAATCTTCTTGCTTCTTTGAAGCATGGATAGATAAAATGGTCTTTACTTTATTAGGATTCATCTTTATTCTTTAGTTATTTACCACGAATCCTAATAACTTTTCAGATTTTACTCCAAATAAATATTTTGCAGGGTTGAGCCTCAATTTGTACTTCCTTAATCTCTCAAACAACTTTTTTAAAACCTGGACATGACTCTCTCTTTTCTTGAACTTGGCAATCATATCATCCAGATATACCTTAATTTTTTTGATGCATCATAGCATGAAATAAAGTCACCATGGTCCTCTAGTAAGTGGCTTCTGCATTCAACCCACATGGCATAACCTTGTAACAGAAGGATCCTGGGGTGTAACAAAGGTCATTTTCTCTTTATGTTCTGGAGCCATTTTTATCTAGTTGTACCCTGAGAAGCCATCCATAAAGGAATACATGGAATTGCATGTAGTGTTGTCGACCAAAACATTTATATATGGCAAGGGAAAGTCATTTTTAGGGTTAGCCATGTTTAAATCCTTAAAGCCTACGCAGACTCTGATCTTTTTTTTTTCTATGTTAGATAACCATTGTGAATATTTAGCTATGTATAAAAAAGTCAGTGTTCCATTGCTTCTTAATTTCTGCCTTGACTTTGATCAGGACATCTGGGTAGTTTTTTTTTAACTTTTGTTTGACCGGTCTACATCTTTCTACAAGTGGTACCATGTGTACTACGATAACTTTATCCAAACCATGAATATCCTCATAAGACCAAACAAAAACATTTATATATTCTTATAGTAGGGCAATCATTTTTTTTTTTAGGGGTGATAAAGGTTCCCATTTTCATTTCTCTTTTAACCTACTCATCACCCACGTTTATGGTCTCAAGTTCTTCTCTAGCAAGTTTTCAGGTCTTTTCATATTGCTCTATTAATTTTATGAATTCTCTAATATTGTTTTCATCCCATTCTTCTTCTTCTTCCACAACTACTACATATTTGTTAAAGTTTGACCATTCATTCTTGGTGCAAGGTGTATGTAGTATTATGAAAGATCCGCTTTCATGATTCTTGAAAGCAAAAGGTGTTCGGCATAAATGCACAATAAGAAATAAAGATATAATTTTAGAAAATGCATGATCTCATTATTTAGAAAAGGTTGGTTCAATAACAAAGATAAAACTTAGTTGATATCTTGATCCTCGATTGTCAACCATGAACAAGAGAAACAAGCAAGCAAAATCAGAGATAACAGCATTTTGAGACAAGTAATGTTGGTTTACATTTTAAACATCATTAGAGCTTCTTATGTCATCTAGTTTTGAAACTTCTCGCCCTTAGCCAACTTTCATGTGAAGGTATTGGAGGAGACTTCTTCCAAAGTATGGATGGTTAGCTATGGCAGCATTTCATCCTTTTTTCCAGGCTATGTTCGTTTGGCATCCCTTCTGACCTTATCTTCCTCCAAGGTAAACATGTTCATTGTAGAGTAGTAGACCTTAGGTGAGGGGTTTATGTTTCATAACCTCCAATGTACATGAAAATTATAAGCAAATGCATGATTATGATGCATATATATATGCCAATGTCTATTGAATATGGATTTAGCCTTTCCAATAACGACTAATGGCCACCACTTTGCTTGTGTAATGAGCGTGGATTCTTTTATCATATATTTTGTTAAGAGTAATTCTGCTCAAGTCGTTGCTTTAAATCATACTTATCAAGAGACAGATTTTACATAAAAGATGGTCAAAGCCTTTTTTTCATTAATAATATTGACAAGTTCATTACATTGTTTTTGGAAAAGAAAATACAAGGAAGGAAAAGGAAAAGTTCATATGTCTTTCTCTTCAACAACATCTCTAGCCAAAGGTAAGAAAGCAAAACCATGATTCTTAATTTTTCCTAGAAAAGCATCATTCACAGCTAAGCTTTGCTAGTAGCAAAGGATGTCTCCTCCCACCTTTCAGACATTGACCCTAACAATTTAGGTATGTTTGGCAACTTCATCCATTTTGGTCATCTTTTCTATGAGCAACATGTTGCTTTGGTTTAAGGCATTGTTGTTAACGTTGATATGGTCTTTATGTTTTTCTAATACTATTAATTTCTCATTTAAGTGCTTTCTCTTTTTTCATTCTTTATCGAGCTTTACCCTCATCACTTTTACTTCATTCTTCTTAATCACTAGATATGTTTCAATAGCTCTAACTCCCTTGCCTTTTCCTTCAACCCTTGTTATCTCTTATGTTTTAGCTAGTTGACTTTTCATCATCATATATTTCTTGTTTAGCTCCTCATATTTCTCAATTTTGTATATCAGCTCTGCTTAAACCTATGTAAATTTATCTTGATAATATCCAACGCTTCCTTGATAGTCATTAAAGTCAGACTCTAATGCTTGAAGTTCGAAGTTGTTTTACATCCAAATCAGATCCAATTCTCCTTTCTCTTTCTCAGATTCTTCCATTACAACCTTCTCTTTACTCAATTGTAGCTCTAGTTATGTTATTTTGCATCTCTAGATTGAACTTGCTCATCTAAAAATGCTCTCTTTTTGTCTCCTTCCAGCACCATTGTTTCTAAAGTTGTCTTGTCTCTCTTGCTCTTGCTCAACTCTGTTTGAAGCTTTTCTATTTGCTCTTTCAACTCCTCTTAATTGTTGACCTTTTTTTTCTTTTAATTAGCTCTTCTACAACTTGTGAAAGTCCAACTTCAGAGTGTGGCATCCTATGAACAATGGTCATGGTCAAATATATACATCTCGTATACTCCTCACTTATGCTAGGGTCTCTAAACTTTAAATTCTTTTTTTATTTTATTAGAACCAAGTGCTTCCAATCTTGTTTGATAATTTCCAAGACCTCATGTGCAGACATATATTTGAATAACTTTAAAAATTAGGCAAGTCTAACAGTTATCAAGACGTATTGTATTCCCCCTAATTGTCTTACCACAAGGTTGGAGCATAACTTACATAACTTGTAATCCCGACTATAAGTACCTAGCATCTTTACCCACAACTCATTAGGACATCTATTGTTATGACTCATAGGGCTTTTCAGTTAAAATTGCTATTAGGCAACTCTTGCAGCTTCTTTATCCAACCGTGATGATATGAACCTTGTGATCACGTGGTCATGCAACTCATAATTAAAATTGAGATTCAATCCCTGAAAGCCAAAAGAGATCTGATAGGAGTGTGACACAATGAAAACTTATCATAAGGCACCAATACTATTAAAATGAAGTCGAATGACACCACAAAGCTAGTAAATATTTGATAAATCAAATTCAATTTGTTTAAGAACCAAATAATACAAGAATCTCTCTTACACGTTAAAATTGAAAAGTTTAAAAGTATTATTCATCAAAGGTTTTTTTTTTAAATTTAGGCTTTACATATGTTTAAATAGTTCTGAAAAATTAATCCTAATAGATCTATCCTTGAGGGATATATTGACTCATTTACAAAAACTGACTCAAAACTTTTACTAGTAAGCCCAAATCCTGATCCAAACAAGTCTTGGATCTTAGTTGAAAATCAAAGTATTAACTAAGCTCAAACATAGAAATAATAATGAAAACAACAAGTCTAGACAGTAGCTTGTTGATGTCGCATTTACTAGAAAGAAAAATAAGATAAAATATCTTAATTCCCTAGCTTAAATACCTTTTGGCAAAGATCTATCATCCTAGATACTCTAGGATTGCTTAGCCAACTTTTAAAGTCCTTTAGATGCTAGGAAATTTGATCTGAATCAAAATTTAATTGTTGAAGTCTTATTTCCTTATAGGACTAGGATTTCACTTCAAAACATGGAAAACATTCTTAGAAATTAAATCCCCCTGTAGTCGTTCTTCACTTTCCTTCATTGACTAGAAGAATCAAATCTTTAGCATTAAATAATCTTTACAAGTCTAGGATTCAAATCTAACAACCTTTTTTGGTTTCCTTACATGACTAGGAAACTTCCTCCTTTATTGCTAAATATTCTCCTAAATAATTGAGATAATAATGAATGAATTTCCCTTTTAATTAGAAGAATATTTTGTTAATCCTTATAAGAAAAAGATCTTAGCATCTTAATTAGCCCAAGTCAATTTTGGACCTCATATGGCCCAAACTCATACTCATTAATATAACCCAAACCAGACCCGATACAAGCTCCCAACAAGCCTACTTTGTTGCCCAAATCAGACCCATATATAGGTTGACCTGATTTGGCCAAATGAAACATCAAAAAGATTGGATTGAACTCAATATCATGCACAAACCAAAGCTGGCTAAAACTATCCCACGCCAAAAAACCCATCATGACCGAATGGAACACAAGCTAAATTCCAAGGAAAAATAAAATCATGATCGAATAGCCTCCCCATCAAACTAAAGCACAAAATCAAAGGCCCTTCATGAGAAATTCGTAGTTGAATCATATCATTTGATTATCCAAGCTTCCCTATTCTTCTTCTTCCACCAACTTTAAAAGGCTTTGGTTAAACCACAAAAAAATATTGAAGATTGGTTTTCTTGTTTCAATATGACTCACCATCCATATGTATAATAAGTATGTGCAACATCTCACTGCCTCCTTTCCATTTCTTCTACAATAGTTAAGGGTTAGGATGCTTTCAGCCAATATAATAGCAACATGGTTAATCTAGGTGTTTTCATACTCTACAAATGCAACATCAACTTCTAAACTTATTATACATATTAAGCTTGGAAACAACACAGGATCAAATATGTTTGAAGCAATCAATTTATCTCTTTCTATCATAGATCAATGTTTTGACTTTTCCTCTCTAACTCAGCTTTTAACAGTTTCCACTTCATACCACTAGCATTCTTTTCTAAGAACTTAGTCAGATCAGGAACTTTGAGCAGTTTTAAAGGGAAATATATAGATGGTTGGAAAACTCCATCAACATTCTATACTCTTCTATATTACGATATATATTTATTTCCTTAAAAAAGAAACACATGTAATCAGGATCTCAAAAGTGAACAAGAGCTCTAACTGTTGGGTTCAGTACTTTTACCTTTATAATTTCTATCAGTTGCCCATGCTTCCTAAAAATACAACCTTGTCAATATTCTGAATATAAGCTATCAATTTCTTCACCTCATTCATAGTATAATTCAAGTTATTGATTGATGACAGTTTCTTTACATCACATCTATAGAAATCTTTTTTTGACAGTTATAACAATTCAGAATTTTGCCCATATTCTATAGTAGTAAATTTAGAAGTGGTGGCCATTTTATCATTCACAAGTTTTGTAATTCAAGATGTTTTATAATTCGGCTCAAGCTTGATGCATAACAAGTATTATGGAGTATACACTTTAAAGGTGGGTTCTAGTTCTTTTATGTAAGACAAAGGGTAGGTTTACTACTTGGTCTTTAAAAAGGGTTTCTTATTGTCTTTGTAATCACCCTTATGAAGGCAATATATGGTTTTAGTTGGTAATGGGACGACAATATATAAGTCATTACCAATATAAGCACTCAGTAAAGAGTTGAGATTTGCACAAACTTAAACCTTGACTCAAGTTATAAGGTAAGCTATTCGTCCCCTACTTAACCTAACATTTTGCAATGTGTGCCCTCACAAATAATAATAGTGATGGATGAATGCATTTCGTCGATATCCAATATACTATATATGACAAGATGTAAAGAGAATGCATGTTAAAGCTCTTAAACAAAGTAAATCATTCATAGATAAAAAAAAATTAACAAATATTAATCTTCATATAGTATAAACAAATAAAACAAAGGCTAGTCCAAGGGTTTCTGGTGGAGTCATCATTCTGTCGTACCTTTTACAAGAGTACGACATCGTAATGACACTTCTCGAGCGGGTTGAGAGGTCTATGGTTGGATAAGAAGTCACCACCTAGTATTATGATTACTAAAAACCCTAACTAATCTTAATAGATTCTAGGCAAGAAACTAGTTGCATAAAGAAAAGGTATTAGCCCTTAGTATGATTTACCTAAGGTAAATTGCATCATTTTTCTTTGTTTGTGGTTGCTATAATCTAATGATGTTTCTATTAGTGCATTTATGATAAGATCGCTATAATGAACGAACCCTGGTTTTCTAGGTCAAGAACTTGGTCTGAAAAATGTATAAAGAAAAATAGGTCATCTGCAACTTATGCACTACAAATGAACCAAATATAGAAATCCAAAGTGATTTTCATTTTCTTCTCTTTTCTTTTTGGTATTTCGGATGGACATAGGTTGAAATATCTTCAATTATCATTAAGGTTTCTTTCAAGATAAACTTTAAATCTTTGGCTACTATGTCATTCTAAATAATATTTCAGATAAAACTACATGCAGTTTTTATTTTTATATTAGAAAAGAATGAGTTGTATTACTCTCAATAATATTTTGGATATTGACTCATACAAGTTTCTTTATCCTTATATTAAAAGTGAATAAATTATTATTCTTAATAATATTGTAGATATTAATCCCTTTATAGATTGTTTTATCCATGTATCAATAGTGAAGAATATATTTTCTAGTAAAAAATAATTTTTAAAAAAATGCTTAAATAATTTTTACGATTCTTGACCATATGAAAAAAAAAAATTATTTATTATGAATTTTTTTTAATATTTCTGATTATTTTTTAAGGCTTTGTTTGATAAAAACTTGATTTCTTTAAGATAAAACTATCAAAATAGACTTAAAAGCATGTTTGCCAAACAAACTCTTAAGTAAGAAATTCCTTTATAAAAAAGATTTAGGACCAAACAAGGTCTTACCCATCTGACTTGAATTTGACCCAATCGGGTTGACTTGAAATCATTGGTTCAACCATAAACCGAACAAAAAACCACTAGTTTGACCTAAAAAACAAACCGAAGCCAAAATCAGAACCTAAAACATATCAAACTTGCAAAAACATAAAAAGTTTAGTAAAAAACGGATTAAACCTTAGAAAAATTCAAGAACATAACATGCCTAATAAATATGAATCAAAATCCAGACTAGATATGAACAAAACAAAGACATAAGCATGTTGGAAATCAATTATTGAACCATAATCAAGCATCAAACATCAATGATTATCAACCAATAATCATGATTTGGTTAAAATTTGTTTCAGTGCAAAAACAAAATCCTATGATTAAAACTCAGAAAAAACAGTTATTGATGTAATTTAACCCTTGATTATTGATTAATCAAGTCTCACGAAGTTGTTGGTGCAAATAATTAGACCAAAACTGATCCAAATCATGAAGTTAAGACAATGTTTTTTCTAAAAACGCGAAGAATAAAAACCTAGAAAACTCAGTTATTTCCTATCCCAAAAAATGCATTCCAAGCCCCAGAATCAAGCCTTTTTGGTTCAAACAAACCATATTATCATTGTTACATATTATTGAAATAACATGAACAACAAACAACACTAAAGCATCACAATCATGCATAATATCTCAATTCCTAAAACTTCCAAATTAAAACATAAAACATATTCAACAATTTTGTGTTAAAATTTTATTTGATATGATATTTGTTTGCTTTGATAATTATGTGAGTATCTATGATGTCTTAATATTGGTATACTTATCACTAAATAGCTAAAATATAGATTAATCATTCTCTTAGCTTTCGTTAGCAAGTTGATCTTTGATTGAGAGTTCTTGCTACTTTGTTTGTTGGTATGTCTTGCTTGCTTTCACGAGGCTTTTCTTATTCTTTATGATTCGATATCTTAGATGTTCTACTATTACACTATTTTCATTCAAGTTTAGATTTTTATTTCAAATATTGGTTTTTATTTAATGTAATAAGTATTTTGAATTATAAATTGTTTTTTTTAAGAAATATTTGAAAGATTACGAAATGCTACTTGAATTTTATATGTATATTTGTTTTATGATATGTATGTTTTGAGGTTTAGCATAGGTGAGGTGTTCCTATGGCACGGTCCCGGGATTTGGGTCGTGACACCTTAGTTTTGAATTTCTTTAATCAAGTCCTTAATTGCCTATCAAACTTCAATATTTATACAATTAAAACCCTCTTTTGACCAAATTAACTTTTCAAAATTACAATTTAACCCCCAGACTTGAGACTTCAATTTCTTCTAATTAAAACCCAAATTGAACTCAAAAACTAATTTTTCTTACAATTAAACTCTCAATAAATTCAATTAAACCCTGAAAAATTCCAATTGAGTTCTTAAACATCAAATTTTTAAAGTTTTCTTGCCAAATTAAATTTCCTCTTATTAGCAAGGCCCTTATCAGTCAAAATTGGATTGTCAATTTGCCAGATTTGTCTAAAATTATCCTCAAACATCCTCATCATACAGCTTAGTTCAAAACTCTCACTCATGTTAATTTTTGTATAATGGCACTAAGATTGTCAATCCAAATTCTTCTCTATGTGTGTGATTTTTTTAGAATAGTAAAACAATAATTATATTGTAACAATAAATAATAATATAAGTGGTACAATGATTTTCCCTTCCCTTTTAGTTTTTAGTTTTTTTCCTTTATAAAACAAATACCATTGCTTAGCTTATATTTTAGTAGAAACATTCTATAATAAAACTTTAAATTAAAATATTTGTATGGTAAGTCTGTTGTTTCCTTCTACATCAATGGCATCCAAGCAAGCACTGACTTCTATAATTGTCCTATTCAGTCTCCTTCTATCTTTTGGTAAGGATTTATTAACTTCTCCTTGTTCTATTTTCTTTAATTGTATGTGTGCCAAAGGATTTCTAGCAATCAATTTTGTTTCAATATAGTCTCTTCGTTCATTGAACGAATAATAATCCAAAATATAATTATTTTTTCATTGTTTCAAAGAAAAATTACGAAGGGTCCGAATTGTTTCAAGAGCTTCAATATATATATATATATTTGTAGGTTTCAGCAATTCAGAGGAAGTCAGATGTGAAAATAATTCGAATATTAGCTGCTACTATGATGATCAATGCCCTGCTATATGCTCCACAGCTTTTGGAATTCATTTTGGGACGTGTAAACCAGATCCTTCTGCTAAAAAATATTGTTGCTGCACCACTGATCCATGATCATCACCAGATGCGGAGGACAGATCACCAACTCTGTTTTTCTCTCTTTCTATCTAGGAATTTCCTTCTTCATTTTTTTTTAAAGTAATCATGGTTGTTCGGGTCAGTTTACACATACCTCGATTAATTCTCTAAAAACCTTGAAATTAATAACCATGTAAATTTTCAGTGATTCTGAGATTTGTGACGCTCGAACTGGTAATATATGAAAAGCAAATCTAAAATATGAGTAATTAAGTTATACTCTTCGTAGTTAGAATTTATTATATTTTGTAATGGTAATGCTACTAATGTATAATTTATGGCATGTGAACAAGTTTCCTTTGGGGCCTACTTTAATTCACTAAGAGTCTATTTTTTTATTATGATTCTTATTTTTAAAGTAATTTTTTATTGAAATATATTAAAATATATTTTTTATTTTTAATATTAACATATCAGAATGTTATAAAAACATAAAAAAAAATATTTTGAAGTAAAATAAAAATTATTATTTTTCATAAACATTTTTAAAACATAAAAAAAAAAAAACAAACGATCTCTTGAATTAGAAGCGATGGGTTTGTTAATTCAAAAGTTAGCTGAGATGTGATTATAACTCATAGATCAACATCTTTCCATCTACTTCGATGCAGGATCGTTGAAGCTTTATTAGATTCCGGTGCTGAAGTTTCACAAAATGCTTGACTTCATTTTTAAACTCATCAACTCCTAGTTTCGAATTCCTAGAGAGCCTCTTCACTACTATTCTCATCCATCATTCAATGTTTCCTGTATAGAGTCCCTCGGTATCAGAAGCAAACCATGCATTTTCTCATGAAAGTTGTGAATCGTAGTTTGGCACTGCATACCGCATTACCACAACATCTGTTGAAACTTTGAAAGTTTAAAACCCTTCGTCAATTTTCGTTGTTTTATATTTGGTTCTGTAATAGGTTCAAAGGAACTAGTACCACAGAACTACAGAGGATCCAGGAGTTTGTATCATTAAATTACGTAGCCGTCAAGAAATTGCATGATTGTGTATAGATCAGTACCTTATAAACAGGTCCGAAACCTGTTATATTCCTGCGCACGTAATTGCTGTGACTAAAGAGGAAGCAAGGGATCTCTTCTTTCTTTTAAACTAAAATTGCTTTGACACATGAAAAATAACGAGCTTTTAACAAATTGTGGGAATGGTCAGAATTTCAGAGAGTTAGTAACGTAATGTCTTTCAGCTGCTGCTACTTTCGAATATATAAGATCCAGGCTAGGACAAGGAGCAGAATTCCCGCAGACAACACACGACTTACTAATGCATAGACAGACACTCTTCAGTGCATCTTGTCATAAGATGTTTTACGTAAACAGGATATATATATATGATGTTTAGAGTAAAGAAGAAAATTTTCTTCTGTTGCATTTTATTTCCCATCTCAGCTTTTACTTGTGTTGGTCTCTGAATGAATCATATGGACAGTTAATATACTTAATATATGACTTTACTGTAAGTAATTAGAGTCCTAGTATTAGAAAATGGTTTATCCATAGGTTAGGTTGTTCTGAAGCAGCCATCCTTGAATAAATCTCCAGCTCTTTTTCAACAGATACTCTGATATCAACTAGGTCCCCGAACCAGAGAAAGCAACCACTTCCTCCTTCCCTGATGTCCAGATTTGAATATGCTGTACAGCTGCAGTTCTTCAAGCACACATGTTCTGGCATTCCTCAAGAATATTCATGCTCTCGTTAAACCATAATGTGCTTGTCTGAGGCTGCCTCACACCAGAGAGCTTTCGAAACCCATCTCCAGGACAATTTAGTGGAGTTTTTCTAGCACAACCACTAGATCAATCTTTGACTTCTCAGCCACTTTTTCCTCTAGAGCCTTGATATTTTTGCTTTGCACCTGATCAACTGTTGATTAGCAACCTTTCTTCACCCTTGAAAAGTGGCTCTGATACCAATTGTTAAGGTTAATCCTTAACAACACAAAGCTTATAGAAAATTGAGACAGAGATAGAAGAAATTGTAGAGATGGAGTTTTGCAATTTACTGCAAAATGTTTGTTGATGGTTTCCTCATTTGCTGCTAAAGAAGCGGTCTTTGGGGCTGAAACGATCAAATCAAAATCAGCTCCAACAAGTTAGGAAGTCAGTTGTAAATAAAGATACTGTTGAACAGCTCTTTTTTGTTAATCAAGTCATTATTTTTCTTCTGTTTTTTAGGCCACCAGTTACCAAAATTCTTGTATAAAAGAGTGCTTCTGTCAATAAAACAGTACCGATTTGCAGTCCCATTACAACCCTTTATATTTGCTGGTTTTCTTTGTCTTTTGGAGTTTCTGTTCTGTCAAAATACAACAATGTTCTTCAACTTTTACTTGAATTCCAAGGTAACTATACAAGTTGGATTTATACAAGTACTTGGCCTTTCATGATTAACTAGCTGGTCGTTATTTAACTACTAACTATAACAACTAACTAACTGGCCAACCAACTAATGAATCACGTGCGCTTTAATTCCTCCACGTGCAAAAACTACAAAACATACTGCTGCCTTAGTCTGTTGTTTTTGCTTCTCTTCTAATTAACTTTCAAGCTTATCCTGCATCTTGCATCACCATATCCCCAAATATCATTTTCTGGACATTCCGGGCTGAAAAATCCTAACGTAAAGGTTGCATTAGCTGAAATAATGGTATCACCATCTGTGATGGACTGAGTTGTGTTTATGGTGTCAATGACTTTGACCGTTTCTTTTATCAGCTATAAAGAAGAGCTAAAGAGAATCAGAGAAATGTATTTCTTTGATATTCT
>Ga0325401_1000622_pt1 | contig 26697 bp, 20 predicted proteins | sample PopdelMetagenome_FD_205666 | JGI IMG/M metagenome (GOLD analysis project Ga0325401, IMG submission 205666) | Populus deltoides microbial communities from Bellville, Georgia, United States - Xylem-PdKOR-R2 | ecosystem: Host-associated > Plants > Phyllosphere > Stem > Wood/Secondary xylem | place...
GGCTGTCGTCGAAGCCATAGCGTTTGTTGCGGACGACAGCAGGCCGCCAACGCACGATGAAACAGAAGCCGCGATTGCAGCGCTCAGCTAAGACTGGACTTTGTCCACACCGCCTAGGCAAGGCTGCCGATTCGGCATAAATCATCACCATACCCGGATTTCCAAGGACCCTTCGCCCATGGCCACCGCCCCCGACCACCAAGCGGACTTTCGCCAGGAAGCGCGCGACTGGCTCGCCACGAACTTCCCGCCCGCCCTGCGGGGCCACGACAATGCGATATCCGCGCTCGAGGGGCCGAACGAGCCGACCCCCGACGAGGAACGCTGGCGGGTCGCGATCGGCGAGCGGGGCTGGGGCGTCCCGACCTGGCCCGCGGCCTATGGCGGCGGCGGGCTCGACCGGGCGGAGGCGCGGGTGCTCGCCGACGAGATGGCGCGCGCGGGCGCGTGGAACCCGATCGGCGGCATGGGGGTGATGATGTTCGGCCCGACCCTGCTCGAATACGGGTCGGAGGAGCAGAAGCGCGAGCATATTCCCGCCATTGCCCGCGGCGAGGTCCGCTGGTGCCAGGGCTATTCGGAACCGGGCGCCGGCTCCGACCTCGCGGCGCTGCAATGCTTTGCCGAGGACCGGGGCGACCATTACCTCGTCAACGGGCAGAAGACATGGACCAGCGGCGGGCAATGGGCCGACAAATGCTTCGCGCTGGTCCGCACCGACCGGACCCGCAAGCATGAGGGGATCAGCTTCCTGCTGATCGACATGGACGCCCCGGGGGTCGAGGTGAAGCCGATCCGCCTCATCTCGGGCTCCTCGCCCTTCTGCGAGACCTTCTTCACCGATGTGAAGGTGCCCAAGGGCAACCTCGTCGGGCGCGAGGGGGAGGGTTGGACGATCGGCAAGCGGCTGCTCCAGCACGAACGCTCCAGCCTGTCGGGCGGGGGTTCGGCGGGGCGGATGCTTGCCGGCAAACCCCTGTCGCAGGTCGCCAAGGCGTATCGCGGCACCGACGCCGCGGGCCGGCTCGCCGACGCGGACCTGCGCGCGCGCATCGTCCGTCACGAGATGGACACCCGCGCCTTCATGCTGACCCTGCGCCGCGCGGCGCTGGAGGCGAAGGGCAATGGCGGGCCGTCCGCCGCGACCTCGATCATGAAGAATGTCGGCGCCCGCATCACCCAGGATCGCGCGGAGCTCGCGATCGAGGCGATGGGCATGGCCGGGCTCGGCTGGGAGGGCGAGGGGTTCGACGACGCCGAACTCCAGCAGACCCGCACCTGGCTGTGGGGCAAGGCGGTGTCGATCTACGGCGGCTCGTCCGAGATCCAGAACAACGTCATCGCCAAGCGCATCCTGGGAATGCTCGACCACCAATAGGCCGGTCGTCACCGATCGCGAACATCACATCCGTCCGGGCCGCGAATGTCGAAGCCCCGTTCCGCCCCCAGGGGGTCGGGACAGCTTCGACGGCGCGGCGCGGGCGGCGGAACCAAGGAACACGAACATGGCCGTCCTCAACGACGAACAGGTGATGCTGCGCGACATGGCGCGCGAATGGGCGGACAATGAATCGCCGGTGGTGGCGTTCCGCCGCTTCCGCGATGCGGGTGCGGTGGCGCGGATCGACGCCGACGCCTGGGCCGCGGCGGGGCAGATGGGCTGGGCCGGGATCGTTGTGCCCGAAGACCATGGCGGCTCCGCCTTTGGCTATCTGTCGCTGGGCCTCGTCGCCGAACAGCTCGGCCGCAACCTCGTCGCCACCCCGCTTGCCGCGACCGCCCCTGCCGCCACCGCGATCGCGATGGGGGAGGATGCGGGCGCCAGGGCCGAATGGCTGCCCCGCATCGCCGCGGGCGAGGTGGTCGCCGCGCTCGCGATCGACGAAGGTCCCGTCCACGATCCCTCGACCTTCGGCACCACCGTCACCGACGGCCGCCTGTCCGGCACCAAGATGTTCGTGGCGGAAGGGGATTCGGCGTCGCTGTTCGTGGTCGCCGCCGCCGACGGGCTCTACCTCGTCACGGGGGAACAAGGCATCAACCGCACGACCCGCGCGATGGCCGATGCGCGCAGCCACGCCGACGTCGCCTTTGCCGACGCGCCCGCCGTTCGCCTCGGCGGGCCGGAGCTGACGGCGGCGATCGTCGACCGCGCCACCGCGGTGGTCGCCGCCGAGATGCTGGGCATGGCCGAACAGGCGTTCGCGATGACCAACGACTTTCTCAAGACCCGTGTCCAGTTCGGCCAGCCGCTCGCCAGCTTCCAGGCGCTCCAGCACCGCATGGCCCGGATGCTGACCGAGCTCGAACTGATGCGTTCGGTCGTCGAGGGCGCGCTGGAGGCGATCGACGCCAACCGGTCGGACCTCGACCAGGCGGTCAGCCTCGCCAAAGCGGTCGCGTCCGACACGCTGCGGCTGGTGACGCGCGAAACCGTCCAGCTTCATGGCGGCATCGGCATGACCGACGAGCACGACGCCGGCTTCTACATGAAACGCGCCGCGGTACTGGAGGCGATGTGGGGCAATGCCGCCTGGCACCGCGACCGGTTCGCTCGACTCAACGGCTATTGACCCATACCCGTTTGAAGACCGGTTCTGTCGCATCGCGGGACTTGTGCCGACCGCAGGCCCGACGATCGGTATCGTTACGCAACGTTTCTTTTCCTTGACGCCGCCTCCACTCCGGCCTCTATTCGAAAAACCGGTACGGGGAGCCAAAATCCCTGGCCGAAAAGGAGAGGGTGATGAGCAAGCAGCGTTTCCTGCTGGCGTGCGCGACATCGGCCGTCGCGCTCGCGGGGTTGATGGCCTCGGCCTCCGCCGAGGCCCAGGTCGGCGGCGATGCCAATCCCGCCGGCACCACCCAGCAGGGAACGCTGAATGCCGAGACCCCCGTGCAGGACGGCCCCGACATCGTCGTCACCGGCTCGCTGATCGCAGGCACGCCCGAGGATTCGGCGGTGCCGGTGGACGTGATCTCGGGCGACGAACTGGTTCGCCAGGGATCGCCCAGCGCGATCGAGCTGCTCAAGAACCTGCCCACCTCGAACGGCGTGGTCGGCGACGCCAACCAGTTCGACAGCCGATCGCAGTCGTCGGAGGGTACCGCATCGGTCAACCTGCGCGGGCTCGGCCCCCAGCGCACGCTGGTGCTGCTCAACGGCAAGCGCATCGTCAGCTCCGCGGGCAGCGGCATCCCGTTCGTCGACGTCAACCTGATCCCGGCCGGCGCGATCGGGCGGATCGAGGTGCTCAAGGACGGGGCCGCCGCCACCTATGGCTCCGACGCGATCACCGGCGTGGTCAACTTCATCACCCGCACCGACCAGCGCGGCTTTCTCGCCTCGGGCGACTATCGCCGGATCCCGGGGTCGAAGGGCGACTATGGCGGCAACGTCAGCTACGGCACGCGGGGGGAGGGGTTCAACCTGTTCGCCTCGTTCGGCTACCAGCACCGGTCCGAACTGCGCACCACCGACCGCGACTTCACCGTCCAGCCCTATGCCAACAACCCCCAGGGCGGGTGGACCGGCGGCGGCAACCCCGGCAATTTCGATTTCAACGCGACGGTGCCGTTCGTCGATCCGACCGGCCGGCTGTTCACCGGCTTCGGCGCCAACGGTGCCGCGACCGGGGTCAACTTCATCCGCGATCTCGGCTGCGAATCGCTGGGCGGCTTCCGCAGCCTGCCCGGCTCCACCGCGCAGACCGCGACGGTCGGGGGCGTGGTCAACACCGCCAATGACCGCTGCTTCAGCAACTACGGCCAGTTCGGCAACCTGGTCGAGCCCGAGGACCGCTATCAGGCCTATATGCAGGCGGAGGTCGATCTTGCCGACAATGCCCGCCTCAACATGACCGCTTTGCTGGGCTCCAGCTCCACCCGGATCACCACTTCGCCAACCTATCTGCCTACCCTGCCGCCCTCCGCCAATGCGGCCAGCGGCGGGTCCGGTTTCTTCCAGATCCCGACCTATGCGCCCGCCCTGCGCGACTATTGCGCCACCTATGGTGCCAATGCGGGCTGCACCACCACCCCCGCCGGCGCCCCGCTCGCCCCCGCACTCGCCTTTCCCGTCCTCTTCCGCCCCGCCCTGCTCGGCGGCAATCCGGTGTTCCTCGACGACCAGAACGATCGCGGCTCGGCTTTCTCCGCCCGCACCTCCGAAACGATCCGCTTCACCGCCGATCTGTCGATCGACGTCACCGACAAGCTCAACCTCGCCACCGGCTTCACCTTCAGCCAGTATATCCGCAACTTCGAAGGCACCGACACCTTCGGCGACCTGCTCCAGAACGCGCTGGCCGGGTTCGGCGGCGCCAACTGCGCCTATGCCAGCACCGCATCGCGCGCCGGGCTGACCCCGGCGCAGCTCGCCGCGCTCGCGGGCACCAATGGCTGCACCTTCTTCAACCCGTTCTCCACCGCGATCGCGGTCAACCCGGTCACCGGCCAGGCTAACGCCAACTTCGCCGGCGGCCGCACGCTGGGCGCCGGGCTCAGCGCCGCACCGGGCGCCGGCCTCGTCAACGATATCGGCACATTCGACAACTTCTTCCGCACGACCCGCACCACCGCCGACACGCAACTATTCGTCGGCGATGTCGTGCTTTCCGGGCGCAGCGGCATCCAGCTTCCCGGCGGCGAGCTCGCCTTCGCGATCGGCGGCCAGTATCGCAAGGACTACTACACCCGCCTCTACAATGCCGACAGCAACCTCGCGAACAATCCGTGCCCCGGCACCCCGCTCAATCCGGCCGCGACCTGCAACCCTCAGACCGGCGCGCTCGGATTTCTCGGCACCAACTTCAACGGCCTGGCGGAGCAGGACGTGTATGCGATATTCGCCGAGCTTCAGTTGCCGCTGTTCGACGCGCTCAACCTCCAGCTATCGGCCCGCTACGAAGACTATGGCGGCGCGGTCGGCTCCACCTTCGATCCGCAGGCGCGCGCCAAGCTCAAGCTGACGAACTGGCTCGCGATCCGCGGCGGCGCGGGCACCACCTTCCGCGGGCCACCGGCGCAGCAGCTCGAGGGCAACCTCACCGCGCTTCAGATCATCGGCACCTCGTTCCGGGCGGTGGACATCAACGGCAACGCCGCCCTCGAACCCGAATCCGCCACCACCTACAATGGCGGTGTCCTGATCGAGGGTGGCGGGCTCAACCTGTCGGTCGACTATTTCCGTTACGAGTTGAAGGGGCCGCTCGAAAGCGAGCCGGTGCAGGGCATCGTCAATGCGCTGTTCGGCGCGACCGGCGCCGCCAATTGCAACAACGCCGCCTTTGCCGCGCTCCAGGCCCGCTTCACCTTCACCGCCGCGGGATGCGGCATCGCCAACGTCCAGCGGTTGCGGACCCAGGTCGTCAACTCCGCCAATGTCCAGACCTCGGGGCTCGACATCCAGGGCAGCTATCGCGGCGAACTCGGCCCGGTGAACCTCGTGGTCGGCGGCAACGCGACCTACATCATCGACTACGAAACCGACGATCTGCTGGTCGAGGGCATTCTCGTTCAGCCCAGGTTCGACGGCGTCGGCCTGCTCAACTATCAGACTACCGCCTATCCGCTGCCCGAATGGAAGGGCAACTGGTACGTCCAGGGCGATTATGGCGCCTCGTCGCTGCGGCTCCAGTTCAACTATATCGACGGCTATACCGACCAGCGCGGGGCGGCGATCTTCGGCCCCAATCTCGGCGCGCTGGCGGGTGCCTCGACGGTCGCCGGCCGGCAGATCGGCTCGTTCCGCACCATGGATGCGACATACCGCCTGACCCTGAACACCGGCACCACGATCGCGCTGTCGGCGCTCAACATCTTTGATCGCGATCCGTCCTTCGCGCGGCTCGATCAGAACTACGACCCGTTCACCGGCAATCCGCTCGGCTTAACCGCCAAGATCGGCGTGTCGCAGCGGTTCTGACCCGATGGTGGAAGGGTGGGCACCCTTCCGTACAGGAGTAGCGTATCGATGGCCGGCGTGTCCCATCCCGAGATCGCGGACGCGCTGGCGATGCGCCGCCGCGGGCTGACGCTCGCGCTGCTCACCACCACCTATTTCTTCAGCTACATGGACCGCCAGATCCTCAGCATCCTGCTCGAGGATATCAAGCGCGATCTGGCGCTGTCCGATACTCAGCTCGGGCTGCTGTCGGGGCTTGTCTTCGCGATCTTCTATGCAACGCTCGGGTTGCCGGTCGCGCGCCTCGCCGACCGCACCAGCCGCCGCCGGGTAATCGCATGGAGCCTCGCGATCTGGAGCGCGATGACCGCCCTGTGCGGGCTGGCCCAGAACTTCGTCCAGCTCATGCTCGCGCGGATCGGCGTCGGCATCGGCGAGGCGGGGTCGAGCCCGCCCAGCCACTCGATCATCGCCGACCTCTACCCGCCGGAAACGCGCGCCGGTGCGATGGCGGTGTATTCGCTGGGCGTCGTGCTCGGCGCCGGGTTCGGGACGCTGATCGGCGGGGTCATCGCGACCCATTATGGCTGGCGTGCGGCGATGTTCACCGTCGGGCTGCCCGGGCTCGCGCTGGCGGTGCTCGTCCGGTGGTGGATGGTGGAGCCGCGCCGCGGGCTGTCCGACGTCGCCCGGATCGCCGACGACGGACCGGTGCCGACCATGGCGCAGGGCTTCGCCTCGCTCTGGCACAGCGCCCCTGCGGTGCACCTCGTCGTCGCCGTCACGATCACTTCGATGATCGGCTATGCGCTGACCGGCTGGGGGCCCAGCTACATGCAGCGCTCGCTCGGGCTCACCAAGCTCGACATCGGTACCTATGTCGCGATCCCCGGCGCGCTGATCGCCTCCGCGTCGGCGCTGATCGGGGGGCGGATCGCGGATCGGGTGGCGAAGACGCGCGGCCTCCACGTCCAGAGCTGGGTGGTGCTGGTGATGAAGGGGATCGCGCTGCCCTTTTCCGCCGCCTTCTTTCTCGTCGACGACGCCTGGACCGCGGTCGGCTTCTACTTCGCCTCTCTGCTGTTCGCCAACTCGTACCTCGGTCCCAGCTTTGCGTTGATCCAGCACCTCGCGCCGTTGCGGCTGCGGGCGATGTGGGCCGCGATCACGCTGCTCGTCATCAACCTCGTCGGTCTGGGGCTGGGGCCGTTGCTGGTCGGCTGGCTGTCCGACTGGCTGCGGGCCAGCTACGGCGCGAACTCGCTGCGCATCGCGCTGCTATGCGTGCTGATGACCACGCCCTGGGCGCTGTTCCATTATTGGCGCGCCGGCGCCTTGATGCGCAGCGAGCGGGCCGTGACCCGCTGAGCCACCGGCGCCGTGCGTGAAGTCCGGACAGCCGGGACGGCCCCGGCATCGCCTCAACCCGCCATCCGGTCGTCGAACAGTCCGAACAGCACGGTCGACGCGTACATCGCCACCGCCCGGTCGCGGGGCATGGTGCCCGCCCATTTGCGCATGTCGAACGCCGCGTTCTGGAGCGACATCAGTGCCTGCGCCGCGATCAGCGCGTCGACCGGGCGGCACGACCCTTCCGCCGCGCCGTCCATCATCATCCCGGCATAGCGGCGCGCGATCCGGTTCGACCGCGCCACCATCGCCGCCCGCTCCCCCGCCGGCAGTCCCGACAGCGCGGTGGTGCGCAGCAACGGCCCATGGTCGGAGAACTGCACGTCGACCAGCGTCGCCACCGTGCTCGCCAGCTGCTGCCAGTGGCTGCCCCCGCGCTCGTCCGCGCGCCCCTGCGCCGCCGCGATCGTGTCGAAGCTGCGCCGGTAGCAGGCCACCACCAGCTCGTCCTTGGCGTCGAGATGGTGATAGAAGCTGCCCTTGGTGACGTTCAGCTCCGACGCGATCCGCTGTACCGACGCGCCGCGATAGCCCAGTTCGTTGATCAGCCGGGTCGCCGCCAGCAGGAACTGCCCGCGCCCCGGCTCCCGGTCGGCGAGCGCCAGGTCGAGCATGTCCGGCGCCCATCGCTCGCCCGGCGCGGCCACGCCATGGCGGAACACGTCCATCAACCGCGCCTCGACCCGGTCGTACTGGTCGGGGTCGTAGCGGTCGAGCCACACCGGCAGCCAGAAGGTGTTCTCCAGCAGCACGTGCGCCCGCGCGCCGTGCAGGTCCTTGGCCGCCCGGGTCCGGGCATCGCCCCACAGCCCGCGGGTCTTTCGGAACACCCGCTGCCACCCCGCCATCAGCCGTCCGCGCACCGGCTCCTCGGTCGCGCGCAGGTCGGACAGGACTGCGAACGCGGTCTCCTCGCCGCGCCCGATCCGCGCCAGCCGCGCCATGTTGAGCCGGAGATAGCGCGCCACCCGTGCGTCCGGCGTCGCCTCCGCCGCCGACTCGTCGAGCATCGCCGTCAGCCGCTCCAGCGTGTTCTCGAACGCGGCGGCGGCCAGGTCCTCCTTGCGCTTGAAGTAATAGGTGACGCTGGTGGTATTGAGCCCGACCCGGCGCGCGACATCGGCAAAGGTCATGCCCTTCGCGCTCTGCTCGTTGATCGCTTCGGCGGCGGCGGCCAGGATGGCGTCGCGCTTCGCCCGGAAGCGCTTGGTCCCCTGTTCCTCCGCTGCGGCCGTTCCAGCCGGTGGCTTCATGGCGGCGATCCTAGACAGCTTCTCCGCTACGGAACAGGTCTTTTTTGGTTCATCGGTACGGTGTGGAGGCTTCCGCTGCGCAACACCACTTTACCGAACAACCGGTACGGTCTAAGTCGCTGCCGGACAGCCACGGGGAGAGGGCATGGACTTCACGCTCACCGAACGCGAGACCTATTGGCGGGATCGGGTGCGCGACTTCATCGCCGCCGAGATCGCGCCGCGTCAGCCCGACTATCACGCCCAGTCGCGCGAGGGCGAACGGTGGAAGGTCATTCCCGTCATCGAGGAGGTGAAGGCGCGCGCAAGGGCGGCGGGCCTGTGGAATTTCTTCATGCCCCCCCGCTCGGGCCGCGCGCATGTCGACGACCGCTTCGAGTTCGAGGGGCAACAGCTCACCAACCTCGAATACGCGCTCTGCGCCGAGCAGATGGGCCGGATCGGCTGGGCGAGCGAATGCTTCAACTGCTCCGCCCCCGACACCGGCAACATGGAGGTGTTCCACCGCTACGGGACGCTGGCGCAGAAGGAGCGCTGGCTGCGGCCGCTGATGAACGGCGAGATCCGCTCCGCCTTTCTGATGACCGAACCGCAGGTCGCCTCGTCCGACGCAACCAACATCGAAACCGCGATGGTGCGCGCCACCGACTCGGACGGTGACCATTATGTCGTCAACGGCCGCAAATGGTGGTCGTCGGGTGTCGGCGATCCCCGCTGCAAGGTCGCGATCCTGATGGGCAAGACCAGCTTTGAAGGATCGCGCCACAGCCAGCAGTCGATGATGCTTCTCGACATGGAGGCGCCGGGCGTCCGGATCGAACGGATGCTGTCGGTCTATGGCTACGACCATGCGCCCCATGGCCATGGCGAAGTGGTGCTGGAGAACGTCCGCATCCCCGTCGAGGATGTCCTGCTCGGCGAGGGCAGGGGGTTCGAGATCGCGCAGGGGCGTCTCGGCCCCGGCCGCATCCACCATTGCATGCGCACCATCGGCGTTGCCGAAGCCGGGATCGAGGCGATGGCCAAGCGCCTGCTGTCGCGCGTCGCGTTCGGCAAGCGCATCGCCGACCACAGCGTCTGGGAACAGCGCATCGCCCGCGCCCGCATTGACATCGAGATGACCCGCCTCCTGTGCCTCAAGGCCGCCGACATGATGGACAAGGCGGGCAACAAGGCCGCCCAGCTCGAGATCGCAATGATCAAGGTGCAGGCGCCGACCATGGCGCTCAGCATCCTCGACGACGCGATCCAGGCGCATGGCGGCGGCGGCGTCTCCGCGGACTTCCACCTCGCGCATGACTGGGCCAGCGTCCGCACCCTGCGCTTCGCCGATGGCCCCGACGAGGTCCACAACCGCGCGATCGCCCGCCACGAGTTCGGCCGCTGGGGCGACTGGAAGGCCGACCTACCCGTCCGCGACCCGCAGATGCAGCGGTGATCGACCCGTCCGACCGTTCGTGCTGACCTTGGCGAAGCACCGCCCTCGTCCGGGCGTCGGTCCAGGAACAACGGCCCTTCGACACGCTCGGGGCGAATGGATCAAGCACCCATGAAAGCCGCCGTCCTCCGCCAGCCGCGCACCCCCCTCGTCATCGAGGAGGTGCGCGTCGCCGATCCCGCCCCGCGCGAGGTGCTGATCCGCACGGTCGCGGTCGGCGTCTGCCGCTCCGACCTCCACTTCGTCGACGGGGCGTTCCCCCATCCGGTCCCCACCGTCCCCGGGCACGAGGCGGCGGGCGTGGTCGAGGCGGTCGGCTCGGACGTCGTCCACGTCAGGCCGGGCGATCATGTCATCACCTTCTTTACCGCCTTCTGCGGGACCTGCGAGTTCTGCACCACCGGCCGGCTGTCGCTGTGCATCGATCCCTCGACCCGGCGCCCGCCCACCGCCCCCCCGCGGCTGGCGCTCTCCGATGGCGAGGCGCTCGCCCCCTTTCTCAACCTGTCCGCCTTTGCCGAAACGATGCTGGTCCACGAGAATGCGTGCGTCGCGATCGACAAGGCGATGCCGCTCGACCGCGCGGCGCTGCTCGGGTGCGCGGTCATCACCGGCTCGGGCGCGATCTTCAACGACAGCCGGCTGAAGCCCGGCGAAACCGTTGCGGTGATCGGCGCGGGCGGGATCGGCCTCGCCGCGATCAATGCCGCGAAGATCGCCGGGGCAGGGCGGATCGTCGCGATCGATCCGGTTCCCGAAAAGCGCGAACTCGCCCGCAAACTCGGCGCCACCGACACGCTCGACGCCGCCGATCCGGCGGTCGGCAAGCAGTGTCTGGCGCTGACCGGCGGCGGCGTGAACTACGCGATCGAGGCGGTCGGCCGGCCCGAAACCGCGGAACTCGCCTGGCAGGTGCTCCGCCGCGGCGGCACCGCCACCATCCTGGGCATGATCGCGCCGGGCAAGTCGGTGTCGATCCCCGGCCCCTCCTTCCTGTCGGGCAAGCGGATGCAGGGCTCGCTGCTCGGCTCCACCCAGTTTCCCGTCGACATGCCCCGGCTGGTCGCCATGTACCTCGACGGCCGGCTCGACCTCGACACGCTGGTCGCCGAGCGCATCCGGCTCGACGACGTCAACGACGCCCTCGACGCGCTCCGCCGCGGCGACGCGGTGCGCAGCGTCATCATGTTCGACTGAGGGGGAGGATGACGAGGCCCGGTTACGTCTGCGTCATGGCCAGCGGGCGCAACGGGACGATCGACATCGGCGTGACCAGCGACCTGCCTGTTCGAGCGTTCCAGCACCGCAACGGCCTGATCGACGACTTCACCCGCAAGTATGGCTGCAGGCATCTGGTCTGGTACGAGGCGCATGACGACCTGCAGGACGCCCGCCGGCGAGAACTGCGCATGAAGAAGTGGAACCGCCGGTGGAAGCTGTAGGCGATCGAGCGGAACAGCCTGAGCTGGTACCAACTATCCAATAAGAGCGGCAATGATCTGTTCTCCCGCGAAGGCGGGAGCCCAGACTCGGTCCCCGCCCCCGCGGGGACTCAAGGGAGGGCCAAGATGAACGAAGCGGCGGCAGGAATGAGCGGCACGGTGGCGGTCGCCGACAAGGATCGGCTCGACCTCGACCGTCTGACCGACTGGCTCGACGCTCACGTTCCCGGCTTCGCCGGCCCGCTCGCCTATGCCAAGTTCGCGGGCGGCCAATCCAACCCCACCTACCTCCTCACCACCGCGAGCGGCCGTTACGTCCTCCGCCGCAAGCCCTTCGGCCCGATCCTGCCCTCCGCTCATGCGGTCGATCGCGAATACCGGGTCATCGCCGGGCTTCACCCCACCGGCTTTCCCGTCCCCCGTCCCCATGGGCTGTGCGAGGACCCCGGCGTGATCGGCGCACCCTTCTACGTCATGGAGATGGTCGAAGGCCGTACCATCTGGGACGGCGCGATGCCGGGCGCCGCGCCCGCCGATCGCGCTGCGCATTACGAGGCCATGGTGGACACGCTCGCCGCGCTCCACACCACCGACTACGCCGCCGCAGGGCTCGCCGACTATGGCAAGCCCGGCAATTATTTCGAACGTCAGGTCGCCCGCTGGACCAGGCAGTACCGCGCCGCCGAGACCGATCGGATGGAGCCGGTCGAGCGGCTGATCGACTGGCTGCCCCGCACCCTGCCGCCCCAGACCAGCACCGCGATCGTCCATGGCGATTACCGCATCGACAACATGATCTTCGCCCCCGATGGCGCCCGCGTGCTGGCGGTGCTCGACTGGGAACTGTCGACGCTGGGCGATCCGCTTGCCGACTTCTCCTATTTCCTGATGAGCTGGGTGACCCAGCCCGAGGGGCGGTCGGGGGTGATGGGCATGACCGGCCCCGCCACCGGTATCCCGACGATCGAGGAGGTGGTCGCGCGCTACTGCGCCGCCACCGGTCGCGACGGCGTGCCGCAGCTCGACTGGTATTTCGCCTACAACCTGTTCCGCCTGGTCGGCATCGTCCAGGGCATCCGCCGCCGCATCATCGACGGCAACGCGTCCAGCGCGCAGGCGGAACGCACCGTTGCGCGGCTCCCCGCACTCGCCGACGCCGCCTGGGGCTTCGCGGAGCGCGCAGGCGCATGACCGCGCTGTCCTACATGCGGTCGGGGTGGCAGGACGGCCGCATGGTCGATCCCCGCAACCCTGCCGCCGCCGTCTCCACTTCATCGGATGGGGATGCGCGAAAAAGGCGTCATCGACTCAACTTCCTCAACTTGATGTTGGAGATCGCGTCATGACCGGGCTGTTCGACCTCAGCGGCACCGTCGCGATCGTCACCGGCTCGTCGCGCGGGATCGGCCACGCCGCCGCGGTCGAGCTCGCCCGTCACGGCGCCCGCGTCGTCATCTCCAGCCGCAAGCAGGACGCCTGCGATCGGGTCGCGGCTGCGATCGACGCCGAGTTCGGGGCGGGCACCGCGTTCGCGCAAGCCGCCTCCATCTCCGACAAGGGCGCGCTCGAACGCCTCGTCGCCGCGACCCTCGACCGGTGGGGCCGGATCGACACCCTGGTCTGCAATGCCGCTTCCAACCCCTATTACGGCCCGCTCGCCGGCATCGCCGACGATCAGTTCCGCAAGATCCTCGACAACAACGTCCTGTCGAACCACTGGCTGATCCAGCTCGCGGCACCCGGGATGCGCGATCGGCGGTCCGGGTCGATCGTCATCGTGTCGTCGATCGGGGGCCTGCGCGGATCGAACGTGATCGGCGCGTACAACGTTTCCAAGGCCGCGGACTTCCAGCTCGCGCGCAACTATGCGGTCGAATACGGCCCCGACAACGTCCGGGTGAACTGCATCGCGCCCGGCCTGATCCGAACCGATTTCGCCCGCGCGCTGTGGGAGGACCCGGAACGGATCCGCGCCGCCAACGAACAGGTGCCGCTCCGCCGCATCGGCGAGGCGCACGAGATCGCGGGCGCGGTGGTCTATCTCGCCTCGCCCGCCTCGGCCTTCATGACCGGTCAGGCGATGGTGGTCGACGGCGGCGTCACGATCTGAAGCGGAGGGGCACCATGCGGTTTCGGGGCAAGAGCGTGATCGTCACCGGCGCGGGCTCGGGGATCGGCCGCGCTGCGGCGCAGGCGTTCGCGGCGGAGGGCGCCCGCGTCCTGTGCGCCGACCTGACCGAGGGCGCGGACGAGACCGCCGCCGGCATCGGCGACGCCGCGGTCGCGATGCGGATGGATGCGGGCGCCGAGGAGGACGTCGTCCGCGCGGTCGCCACCGCCTGCGACCGCTTCGGCGGGCTCGACGTCATGTTCGCCAATGCGGGGGTCTCGGGCGGCCTCGCCAACATCTTCGACACCGACGTCGCGCTGATCGCCGAGGTGCTGCGCGTCAACCTCGTCGGCCCGTTTCTCGCGATCAAGCACGCCGCCCCGCGCATTGCCGAGCGCGGCGGCGGCGCGATCGTGCTCACCGCCAGCGTCGCCGGCCTCCGCTCGGGCGCGGGCTCACCCGCCTATTCGGCGTCCAAGGCGGGCGTCATCAACCTGACGCAGGTCGCTGCCCAGCAGCTCTCGGGCGCCAACGTCCGCGTCAACGCGATCTGCCCCGGCCTGACCGAGACGGGGATGACCCGGCCGACCTTCGACTATGCCCGCGATGCCGGCAAGCTCGACCGGATCGGCCGCCTCAACCCGCTGCGCCGCGGTGGTCAGCCCGACGAGCTCGCCCGCGTCGCGCTGTTCCTCGCGTCCGATGATGCGAGCTACGTCAACGGTCAGGCGCTCGCGGTTGATGGCGGGCTGTCCTCCAGCCATCCCGTCACCCGGCAGGATTACGGCAGGACCGCTGTCTGACTTGCGCCCGTCATCCTCCCCGCGCAGACTGCGGACCATGACCCGCTTCCCCCTGCTGCTCGCCCTGCTGCCTGCCGCCGCGCAGGTCCCGCCGCCGCCAGCCCTGCGCCATTTCCCGCCGCCGGTCGTCGCGACGCCCCTCCAGCAGCAGCTGCTCGCCTGGATGCCGGGCGAGGTGCGGTGCGCCGGAACGCCGGTGCAGGCACGGCTGTGGCGCCGACCCTATCAGTCGCTCTCCCGTGGCCCGGTCGCTCCCGCGCCGGTCACCTACCGGTTCCGCCTCGACGCCGCCGGACGCGCGCTGTCGATCGCTCGAGAGGCGCTGCCCTATGCGCCCTATGCCGACGACATCGGCCCCTCGCTTGCCGCGACCCGGTTCGCGGCCGGGGGTGAGCGCCGCGATTGCACGGTCACCTACACCGCCCGGCTCACCGCCTATGCCGACACGCCGGTCGCCGATCTGATCTCCTACACCATGACCCCCACCAACGGCCGGCTCCCGCGGGAGGGCTGGACGGCGATCTACCCTGCCGCCGCGACCTGCGACGACGAGCCGCGGCCCGCACCGCTCACCCAGGCGTTCCCCGACTTCGCCAAGGTCGCCGGCACCCCCGGCTCGCGCGACTGGACGATGTTCGCCTATGATCTCGATGCCGGGGGCGCGCCGACCCGCATCACCGTGCTCGCCGGCACCGGCAATAACGCGCTCGACGCCGCCGGCGCCGCCGCGCTCGCCCGTTCGCGCTACACCGGCGGCCCCCGCACCGGCTGCCGCTACCCGTACTGGAAAGCCGCGGAGATCCTGCCCGCCCCACCCACGCCCGAACGGGCCGACCAGCGCGATGGCTGTCGCGCCGAGTGGGCGTCCAGACCGCCACTCCGCTATCCGGCATCGTACCGCCGCCGCTCGATCGAGGGTTGGGCGGACATCGGGTTCGACGTCGCGCCCTGGGGTGCGACGGGCAACGTCGCGGTTCTGGCCAGCGAACCCGCGGCCGAGTTCGGCGAACAGGCCGCCACCCTGATCCGCGCCGCGCAGCGCACGGCTTCGCCTACCGGCGCCACCGGGTGCGTCGAACGCGTCCGCTTCGTCATGGGCCGTCCCGGCACCGACCCGGCGGCGATGGTCGACGACTAGAGCGGTCTCCGACCAGGTTGAACCACCGGCATCACCCTGCGCGCGACCGCTTCGCGGCGGAGTGATGCCGGCCCGGTACGGCGTCGCTCGTCGGTCACGATGCCTCCGCGCATCGCTCGCTCCTTGCACCGACCCAAATTTTCCTCCGTGCCGGTGATCCCACCTGATCGCAAACCGGTCTAGGCGGGCCGCTCGCGCCGACGGATCAGCCCTTCCTGCGCGACGCTGGCCACCAGCCGTCCGTCACGGGTGAAGATGCTGCCCCGGTTGAACCCGCGCGCATGCCCCGCCCACGGACTGTCGGTCGCATAGAGCAGCCACTCGTCGACCCGGAACGGCTCGTGCAGCCACAGCGCGTGATCGAGGCTGGCGGTCTGCATTCCGCGGTTCATCCAGCCGACGCCGTGCGGCATCATCGCGGTGCCCAGCAGCCCCATGTCCGACGCATAGGCCAGCATCGCCCGGTGCAGCGCAGGATCGTCCGCCACCGGGGCCGTTGCGCGGAACCATATCGCCTGGACGGGCTCGGCCGGCGCCGGATCGACGAAGCCGCGCGGGGTGATGCTGCGCGTCTCGATCGGACGCGGGCGGGTCAGGTGGCGGCGAAAGCGTTCGGGCACGCTGTCCGCCAGTTCGCCGCGTACCTCGCGATCGGAACGGACCTGCTCGGGCGCGGGCACGTCGGGCATGGACGCCTGGTGCGCGAGCCCGTCTTCCGCCAGCTGGAACGAGGCGGCGAGGTTCAGGATCGGCTGCCCCCGCTGGAGCGCGATCACCCGTCGGGTTGCAAAGCTGCGCCCTTCGAAGTCCCGAACGACGCGGTAAACGATCGGGTGGTCCTCCGATCCCGGCCGCATGAAATAGGCGTGGAGCGAGTGCGCCGCCTTGTCCCCCTCGACCGATCGCTGTGCCGCCTGCAACGCCTGTCCGATGACCTGCCCGCCGAACACGCGACCTTCGCCGCCGGGCTGGCGCGGGCCGCGGTACAGGTCGGTATCGATCTCCTCGACGTCGAGCAGCGCGGCGAGTCCGGCGACCAGCGCCTCGGGCGTGCTATCGCCAGGGGTGTTGAGGTCCACGGGCGTCAGTAGCCGGCCAGCCGTGCCAGCCGATCGGCATGGTAATTGGCATCCCCCCACAGCTCGGCAAGCACGCGGGCACGCTTCATATAGAAGCCGATGTCATATTCGTCGGTCATGCCGATGCCGCCGTGCATCTGGATGCCTTCCTGCACCGACAGCGTGGTCGCGCGCGCACTCATCGCCTTGGCGACCGACACGGCCTCGTCGGCCTTTCCGGACCCGGCGTCCAACAGCTGCTGCGCCTTGAGCACCGCGGCGCGGGCAACCTCCATCTCGCTGTAAAGGTGGGCAGCGCGATGCTGGAGCGCCTGGAAGCTGCCGATCGGCACGCCGAACTGCTTGCGTTCCTTCAGGTAGCCGACCGTCATGTCCATCGCGCCGCCGCCCACACCCAACAATTCGGCCGCGGCACCGGTGCGGCCGGCGCGGAGCAGCCGGTCGAGCGCCCCCGCGCCGCCATCGACTTCGCCGACCACCGCGTCGGCATCGACCGAAACCCCGTCGAACGCGATCCGGCTGGCGAGGCTGGCATCGGCCAGCCGCTCCGGGGTGGCGGACAGCCCCGCCGCGTCCTTGTCGACGGCGAACAAGGTGATCCCGTCGCGGTCGTCCGCTGTGCCACTGGTGCGGGCGGCGACGATCAACAGATCGGCGACATGGCCATGCCCGACGAAGCGTTTCTCACCGGACAGGCGGAACCCGTTGCCCGAGCGCTCGGCCCGAAGCGCCACCGCGTCGCGGTGCTTGGCGCCCTCGTCGATCGCGAGCGCGGCCACCGTGTCGCCGACGAGGATGCCGGGAAACCAGCGCTCGGCCGCCGCACTGCCCTTCAATGCCTCCACCGCGGCGATTGCGGTGGACAGGAATGGGGAGGGGGACAGGTTACGCCCTATCTCCTCCAACACCACCCCCGCCTCGACATGGCCCAGCCCGAGCCCGCCCCGATCCTCGTCGATCAGGATACCCGTGAACCCCATTTCGGCGAACTGCTTCCACAGGTCGCGGGAAAAGCCGGTGGCGTCGTCCGCGTCGCGCAGCGCGCGCAGGTGCGACACGGGCGCATGTTCGGCGACGAAGTCGCGGGCCGTATCGCGCAGCATCTGCTGTTCGTCGTTGAGGTAAAGCGGCATCGTTTACTCCGTCGTCCCGGCGATGGCCGGGGTCGCGTTACGTCAGGCGGGCAGTTCCAGGATGCGCTTGGCGATAATGTTGAGCTGCACCTCCGACGTGCCGCCCTCGATCGAGTTCGCCTTGGTCCGGAGCCACGCCCGGGCCGCAGCACCGCCCCGCGAAGCGTCGCTTTCCCATTCGAGCACGTTCGAACCGCCGGCGGCCATCGCCAGTTCGTGACGGTCCTTGTTCAGCTCGGTCCCATAATATTTCATCATCGATGGCTGGGCGGGATGGGCACGGCCCGCCTTGAGCTCGTCGATGAAGCGCTCGCTCATCGCCCCGAACGCGCGGGCGCGCACGTCGAACATCGCGATCTGGCCGCGCAGCAACGGATCGGCGAGACGGCCGTCATGATCGAGCCCAACCGTCGCGATCGCTCCCTCGATCAGCGGGTTGCCTCCGCCGGTGCTCAGCCCCATCCCCGATATCATCTCGCGCTCGTGGCCGAGCAGGTATTTGGCGACGTCCCAGCCCTTGTTCTCGTCATGGATGCGATTGGCCTTGGGGACGCGTACATCGTCGAAGAATGTCTCGCAGAACGGCGAATAGCCGGAGATGAGCAGGATCGGCTTCGTCGACACGCCGGGACTGGCCATGTCGAACAGCACGAAGCTGATCCCGCCCTGCTTGGACGTCTTGCTGGTCCGCACCAGGCAGAAAATCCAGTCCGCCTCGTCGGCATAGCTGGTCCACACCTTCTGCCCGTTGACGATGTAATGGTCGCCATCGTCGTCGGCGCTGGCCGCCAGCCCGGCAAGGTCGGACCCGGCATTGGGTTCCGAATAGCCCTGGCACCAGCGGATCTCGCCGCGCGCGATCTTGGGCAGATGGTCGAGCTTCTGTTCCTCGGTGCCATATTTCAGCAGCGCGGGGCCGAGCATCGAGATGCCGAAGGAATTGAGCGGATTGCGCGCGCGGATCGCGGCCATTTCCTCACGCAGCACCTTGGTTTCGGCCGGTGCCAATCCTCCCCCGCCATAGGCCTTTGGCCAGTCGGGCACGGTCCAGCCCCGCCCGGCCATGCGATCGAGCCAGTCCTTCTGTGCCGGTGACGACGGGCGGAAGTTGCGCCCGCCCCAGCACACGTCCTTGTCCGAGCGCACCGGTTCGCGCATCTCGGGCGGGCAGTTCTCCGCCAGCCAGGCGCGGGTGTCGATGCGGAAGGTGTCGAGGTCGGTCATGGTTGCTCCTCCGTCGTTCGCCCTGGGCCTGTCGAGGCTCTGTTCTCCCACCATGCAGGGGAACGAGGCTTCGACGCGTCCGGCCCGAACGGATGCTACTTGATGGTTCCGGCCTTCAGGCTCCGCGCCACGGCGAACCCGTGCTTCTCCAGCCCGGCGACGACCTTGTCATAGCCCTCGGCCTTCGCCCAGAACATCGGCCCGCCGCGATAAACCGGCCAGCCATAGCCGTAGATCCAGACCACATCGACGTCCGACGCGCGCTGCGCCTTGCCCTCTTCCAGGATCAGCGCGCCTTCGTTGACCATCGGGTACAGCGTGCGCTCGACGATCTCCTCGTCGGTCACCTCGTGCTGGGGCGTGCCGGTCTTTTCGCGCCATTCGCCGATGATCTCGGCAACGCGGGCGCTGGGGGAGGGGGTGCGCTTCTCGTCATAGTCGTAGAAGCCGGCCTGCTTCTTCTGGCCCCAGCGGCCCTCGGCAGCGAGAGCGTCGCGGACGTTCTCGATCCGGCTGGGGTCGCGGTGCCAGCCGATGTCGACCCCGGCGAGGTCGGCCATCTGGAACGGACCCATTGGCATCCCGAACGCGACGTGAACGCGGTCGATCTGCTCGGGCGTCGCGCCTTCGAGCAGCAGCTTGTTGGCCTCGACCTGGCGTGGCATCAGCATGCGGTTGCCGATGAAGCCATGGGTGACGCCTGCGACCACCGCGACTTTCCGGATCTTCTTGGCGAGGTCCATCACCGTCGCGAGCACGTCGGGCGCCGTCTTGGCGCCACGCACCACCTCGAGCAGCTTCATGACGTTGGCGGGCGAGAAGAAGTGCATGCCCAGCACGTCGCCCGGCCGCTTCGTCACCGCGGCGATCTCGTCGATATCGAGGTACGAGGTATTGGAAGCGAGGATCGCGCCCGGCTTGCAGATGCCGTCGAGCCGGGTGAAGATCTCCTTTTTCACGTCCATGCTCTCGTACACCGCCTCGATCACGAGGTCGCACTGGCCAAGCGCATCGAAGTCGAGCGTCGGGTTCAACGCCGCCATCGCCGCTTCCACCTGTTCGGGCTTCATCCGCCCCTTGGCCGCGGTCGCCTCGTAGTTCTTGCGGATCGTGCCCTGGCCGCGGTCGAGCGCTTCCTGCGCCATTTCGACGATGGTGACGGGGATGCCCGCGGACAGGAAGTTCATCGCGATGCCGCCACCCATCGTGCCGGCGCCGATCACGCCGACGCGGTTGATCGGCCGCAGCTGCGTGTCGGCGGCAACGTCGTCGATCTTCGACGCCTGGCGTTCGGCGAAGAAGATATGGCGCTGCGCCGCGGACTGCGTCCCCATCATCAGCCGCATGAACTCGGCGCGCTCGAACTCGACCCCCTCGCGATAGGGGACTTCGGTTGCCTTGACAACGCAGGCGATGTTGGCGGCGGGCGCGTCGAAACCACGGAAGCGGCGGCCGTTCTCCTTGCCGAACGCGGCAACCGCATCGGGATCGGGCGCGACTTCCCGCTCGGAGGCACGCGGGATCGGACGCGCGCCCTTGATCTCGCGCGCGAAAGCGATCGCGTCCGCCTCCAGGCTGTCCTCCCCGACGACGCGGTCGACCAGACCCGCGTCCGCCGCCTTCCTTGCCGCGATCGGGTCACCCTTCGCGCACATTTCCAGCGCCAGCCGCACCCCCGCGACCCGCGGCAGCCGCTGGGTGCCGCCCGCGCCCGGCAGCAGCCCCAGCTTGACCTCCGGCGTTCCCAGCTTGGCCGACGGCACAGCGACGCGATAGTGACACGCCAGCGCCACCTCGCACCCGCCGCCGAGCGCGGTGCCGTGGATCGCGGCGACCACCGGCTTGTCCGACGCCTCGATCATGTCGACCAGCGTCGGCAGATAGGGTTCGACCATGGGCTTGCCGAACTCGGTGATGTCCGCGCCCGCAAAGAAGGTGCGCCCGTCGCAGCGGATCACCATCGCCTCGACCGAGGCGTCGGCGACGCCCTGCTTCACCGCGGCCTCCAGCCCCTGGCGCACGGCGGCACCCAGCGCGTTGACCGGCGGATTGTCGGATATGATGACGAGCACCTCGCCATGGCGTTCGGTACGGATCGGGGAGGTCATGTCGGTCTCCATTGGATCAGTTGAGGGCCGCGTAGATCAGGGTCTTGAGCTCGCGACGGATGGGAAAAAGGCTGGACGGGCTCACCTGCGTCATGAACACCATGTGGATGCGCTCGACCGGGTCGACGAAGAACGCCGTGGAGAACATTCCGCCCCAGTAGAACTCGCCGGCCGATCCGGGGATCATCGACCGCGCGACGTCGATCGTGACGGCGAATCCCAGGCCAAAGCCGGTGCCCGCGTTCGCGGCCTCGCTGAACAGCGACCTGGACATCGTCGACAGGTCGGCGCCGCCGGGCAGGTGGTTGCGGGTCATCAGGTCCAGCGTCTTGCGCCCGACGATCCGCACCCCGTCCAGCGTGCCGCCCCCCAGCAGCATGCGGCAGAAGCGGTGATAGTCGAACGTGGAGGACACCAGGCCGCCGCCCCCCGACACCAATCGCGGCGCCCGCGACCAGGCGCTCGACTCGCCCCGGTCGAACATCACCCGGCCTTCGCCGGGGCGAACCGTCCAGCAGTCGGTCAGCCGATCGAGCTTGTCGGCGGGCACCTCGAAGAACGTGTCGGTCATCCCCAGCGGTGCGAAGATGCGGGTCGCGAAGAACCGGTCGAGCGGCATCCCCGACACCCGCTGCACCACCGCGCCGAGCACGTCGGTCGCGACCGAATAGTTCCACGACGTGCCCGGCTGGAACTCGAGCGGCAGCTTGCCCAGGGCGGCGACGAACCCGTCGAGGTCGAGATGGCCGTGCCAGTTCTCGATCCGCCCCTCGCGATAGGCGGCATCGACATTGGAACGGTTCTGGAAGCCGTAGGTCAGGCCGGCGGTGTGGCGCAGCAGGTCCACCATCCGCATCGGCTCGGCGATGGGGCGGGTCGCGAACGGTACGCCTGCGCCCCCGCCATTGTAGACGCCCATGCCCTTCAACTCGGGCAGGGCGTGGTGGACGGGGGTGTCGACCGCCACCAGCCCGTCCTCGACCAGCATCATGAAGGCGAGCGAGGTGACCGGCTTGGTCATCGATGCGATGCGGAACAGCGCATCCTCGCCCAGCGCGGCGCCGCCGTCCCGCGCGATCCCCCCGGTGAAGCGGTGCGCGACCTCGCCGTCGCGGGCGACCAGCAATTGTGCGTGAGGCAGCAGCCCCGGATCGAGGTAGCGCGCCTTCAGGAATGCGTCGATGCGCGACAGCCGTTCCGCATCGAAGCCGTCCACCTGACCCACCTGTCCATACCCCCGCTTCGAAACCGGTTCGCTCCTATTGCCTTGAGCGGCGCGCAAATCAACTCTAACCTGTGCTGCGACACTCACCAAGCCAAACCCGACCTTCAAGTCGAACAGGAGCCGCCCGTGGCCAGCGAACCGTCGATCCCGCTTCCCCCCGGCTGGCCGGCGATGGGCATGGTCGAGGCGCAGGCCCGGCTGACCGCGCCGGGTGCCCGGTTCGAGATGGCGGAAGCGGTGATCCGGGGAGTGACGACGCGGGTGTGGAAGAACGCGCCGCCCTCGCTGGCATGGCTTGCCCAGGCCGCCGCCGCGCACGGCGAACGCGTCTTCACCGTCTACGAGGACGAACGGGTCACCTACGCCGCCAACGCCCGTGCGGTGGCCGCGCTCGCGGCGCATCTCGCCGGGCTGGGCGTGGCGAAGGGCGACCGGGTGGCGGTGGCGATGCGCAACCTGCCCGAATGGCCGGTGGCGTTCTTCGCGGCGGTGTCGCTGGGTGCGATCGTCGTACCGCTGAACGCGTGGTGGACTGGGGCGGAACTCGCCTATGGGCTGGCGGACTCGGGGGCGCGGGTGCTGATCGTCGACGACGAACGGCACGGGCGCGTCGCGCTCCACCATGACGAGCTGGCGGCGCTGGAACACGTTCTGGTCGCGCGCGCGACGGCACCGCTGACCGGCATCGCCACCCGGCTCGAGGACGCGATCGGGACGCCCCATGACTGGGCGGCGCTGCCCGCGACGCCGTTCCCTGCCGTCGTGATCGAGCCGGACGACGACGCGTTCATCTTCTACACCAGCGGCACCACCGGCGCACCCAAGGGGGCGCTCGGCACCCATCGCAACATGTGCTCGAACATCCTGTCGGGCGGCTATTCGGCCGCGCGCAGCTACCTGCGCCGGGGAGAGGCGCCGCCCGAGCCGACCCCGCGCGTGACGCTGACCGTGATCCCGCTGTTCCACGTCACCGCCTGCTCGGCGGGGCTGATGGGCGCGATCGCGACCGGATCGACGGTGATCTTCATGCGCCGCTGGGATGCGGTGCGCGCGATGGAGATCATCGAGCGCGAGCGGGTCAACGTGACGGGCGGGGTGCCGACCATCGCCTGGCAATTGCTCGAACACCCCGATCGCCACCGCTACGACCTGTCGAGCCTGGAATCGATCAGCTATGGCGGGGCGCCCTCCGCCCCCGAACTGGTGCGGCGCATCCATGCCGAGTTCGGCGCGCTGCCCGGCAATGGCTGGGGGATGACGGAAACCTGCGCAACCGTGACCCATCACGGTGCCGAGGACTATCTGGCGCGCCCCGACAGCGCCGGGCCGGCGGTCGCCGCCGCGGACCTCAGGATCATGGCCGATGACGGCGTTACCGAACGCCCGGTCGGCGAGGTGGGCGAGCTGTGGGCGCGCGGGCCGATGATCGTGCGCGGCTATTGGAACAAGCCGGAGGCGACCGCGGCGACCTTTATCGGTGGCTGGGTGCGAACCGGCGACCTCGCGCGGCTGGACGACGAAGGCTTCGTCACCATCGTCGATCGCGCCAAGGACATGGTGATCCGTGGCGGCGAAAACATCTACTCGACCGAGGTCGAGAACGTCCTGTACGCGCATCCCGCGGTCACCGACTGCGCCCTGATCGGCATCCCCCACCGCACGCTGGGCGAGGAGCCCGCCGCGGTGGTGCACCTGTGCCCGGGCTGCGACGCGAGCGAGGCCGAGCTCCAGGCGTGGGTGCGCGAGCGGCTGGCCGGGTTCAAGGTGCCGGTCGCGATCCGCTTCGTCGCGCAGGTGCTACCCCGCAATGCGAACGGCAAGATCCTCAAGCGCGAACTGGCCCAGTTATTCGCCGATCCGGTCGTCGCCTGACCCTGTCCTACACGCGCCATTCTGGCGTATCGGATGGTGATGGGTGGCGCGACGACGGCGAGGGAAGGGGCGCAAAGAACGCGGGAGACGGCGCTTTCGGTAACTTCGACGTCCGCGATGAATCGCGATCACGGCGCCTTCGGTAACTTCGCTCCGGGCTGCGGCGACTCGGGCCGTCACTCCCGCGCGATCGCGGCCTCGATCGCACCGGCCCAGCCGGCAAGGCGTGCCTGGCGCACCTCGGGATCGATCGTGGGGGCAAAGGTCTCGACCGCGCCGCGCATCGCCGCTGCGGCGGGAAGATCGGCGAATAGTCCCGCGCCGACCCCGGCCAGCATCGCGGCGCCCAGCGCGGTGGTCTCGGCGAAGCGCGGCCGTTCGACGGGCAGGTCGAGCATGTCCGCCAGATCCTGCGCCATCCAGTCGTTGGCGACCATGCCGCCGTCGATGCGCAGTCCCGTCCATTCGGCGCCATCTGACGCAAAGGCGCGCTGGAGGTCCGACGCCTGGTACGCCATCGCCTCCAGCGCCGCACGCGCGACATGCGCCTTGCCCGCGGCGAAGCTCAGCCCCGACAGGGTGGCGCGGGTGTCCGGTCGCCACCATGGCGCACCCAGCCCGCTCAGGGCCGGCACCAGATACACTCCGGCGCTGTCGGGAACGCTGCGGGCCAGCGCCTCCGTCTCGGCCGCGGTGGCGATCAGGCCGAGCGAATCGCGCAGCCATTGGACAAGGCTGCCCGCGACGAACACCGATCCTTCCAGCGCGAATCGCCGCACGCCGCCGATCTGCCACGCAACCGTGGAGAGCAGGCGCGAGTCGGACGTGGCGGGGGTTTCGCCCGTGTGGGTCAGGATGAACGCGCCGGTGCCGAACGTCGCCTTGGTATCCCCGGGCGACAGGCAGGCCTGGCCGATCGCCGCCGCCTGCTGGTCCCCCGCCATCCCGCAGATCGGGATGTTGCCGCCGAACGCCCGCGTCCGCCCGACCTCGCCGACGCAGTCGACGATCGCGGGCAGGGCACCGGCCGAAACCCCGAACAGGTCCAGCAGTTCGTCGTCCCATTCGCCTTCGAGCGCCATCAGCGCGGTGCGCGAGGCGTTGGACGCATCGGTCGCGTGGACGCCCGCCAGCTTCCAGATCAGCCACGCATCGACCGTGCCGATCATCAGCCGGTCGCCCGCCTCGCGCAGCGCGGGCCAGTGTTCCAGCGCCCAGCCGATCTTGGTGGCCGAGAAATACGGGTCGAGCAGCAGCCCCGTCCGGTTGCGGACCAGGGCCTCGTGCCCGCGTTCGCGCAGGTCGCGGCATCGGTCGGCGGTGCGCCGGTCCTGCCAGACGATCGCCGGGCCGAGCGGCTCGCCCGTGTTCCGGTCCCAGAACACCACCGTCTCGCGCTGGTTGGCGATGCCGATCGCGGCGATCCGTTCGGCCCCGCCGGCCTGCGCGACCATCGCGGCGGTGACGCGCAGCGACTTGCGCCAGATTTCGGCCGCATCGTGCTCGACCCAGCCGGGACGGGGATAGCCCTGCGTGAGCGGCATCGCCTCGCTCGCGACGCAGCGTCCGTCGAGCGCGAACAGCATCGCGCGGGTGGAGGTGGTGCCCTCGTCGATGACCAGCAGATGATCGCCCATGGCGCCATGCTAGCCGGAGTTACAGCGCCGCGAAAAGCGGCTAGCGTGACGTGATGGATTCCAATCTCGCGCCCGACGTACCCGACGATCCGATCGGCCTGCCCGCCGGGCTGGACGCGACCGATGCGCTGGCGATCGCCGGGCGGCGCGACCGGCTGCTCGCGGCGCTGACGCTGATCGCGGGCATCGGGCTGGTGATCGGCCTGCCGTTCGCGCTGAAATCGGGGGCGGAGTTCTTTCTGCCGCTCACCGCCGCGCTGGTGATCGCGGTGGCGCTGGTGCCGGTGCTCGAATGGTTTGAACGCCGGCACGTCCCGTCGCCGATCGCGGCGCTGTTGTGCGTCCTGTTCTTCCTAATCGTCGCCAACATCGCGATCGCCGCGATCGTGGTGCCGGCGACCGACTTCTTCCGATTGCTGCCCACCCGGATCAACCGCATCCAGGACAATCTCCAGCCGATGCTGGACCTTTATTCCAACCTCGAAGCCTATGTGAACAGGACGCTGCGTCAGGTCGCCTCCACGCCGATCCGGCGGCCCTCGACCGCGGCGGTGGCAGCGCCGGGATCGATCCTGGAACTGGCGGCGACCTCGGCGCCTGCGGTTATCATCCAGTTCCTGTTCGGGACGCTGATCGTGTTCTTCTCGCTGTCCGGGTGGACGCGGATGCGGCGGCGGACGATCACCGGGCGGACCAGCTTCGACGGCGCGATGGCGACCGCACGGGTGATCCAGGACGTGGTGGACGACGTGTCCGCCTATCTGGGCACGATTACCGTCATCAACGTGTTCCTGGGCGTGTTCGTAGGGGTCGTGCTCCACCTGATCGGGATGCCCTATCCCGCGATGTGGGGCGGGATCGCGGCACTGCTCAACTACATTCCCTATTTCGGGCCGGTGATCGCCGCGTTTCTGCTGGCG
>Ga0325401_1000623_pt1 | contig 26677 bp, 19 predicted proteins | sample PopdelMetagenome_FD_205666 | JGI IMG/M metagenome (GOLD analysis project Ga0325401, IMG submission 205666) | Populus deltoides microbial communities from Bellville, Georgia, United States - Xylem-PdKOR-R2 | ecosystem: Host-associated > Plants > Phyllosphere > Stem > Wood/Secondary xylem | place...
TGGGCAGCTGTACATTCATACCACGCAAGTGCGCGAAAACCGTTTGTACACACACACTACCACAATACAAGTGGCTAACCCAGCCACAACGTTGGCAGTTAGCATTGCCACTTTCCGCGACAAACTGCAACCTGGCCAGAAGGAAACCTGGCGCGTTACCATCCATAAAGCGGATGGCAAAGCCGCCCAAGCAGAATTATTGGCCACGCTGTACGACCAGTCCTTGGACTACTTCCGCCCGCATCAATTCGAGCCACTGCGTTTTCCAGTGGAGTATGAATCGGCAGCGCTAGCCTGGACCGGAGCTTTCGAGGTGCAGTATTCGCAGTGGTTGAGCCGCGACTACTCTCCTCCTTTCAGCCATGACTTGGCGTATCCTTATCTCAATAAATGGGGCGTGGCAAGCCTCGTGGATGCAGCCGAAAGGTCGAATGGAGATACGCAAATGCAGGAAGCACTGCAAGGTAGAGCCGCAGGCGTGCGCATCCGAGGGACACGTAGCAATGACAACGCAGTGCTCTACGGCGTAATGTCTCCGGCGCCTGCACCACCTGCCGCTATGTCTAAGCAACTCAACGAAGTGGTAGTAGCGGGCAATTCAGCGCAACGGAAAAGCGAGCTCACTGGCAGCGTTGCGGTCGTGACCAGCACAGGACAAGCGCCTGACCTTTCCCTGGTTCAGGCTCGCCAAAACTTCCAGGAAACTGCCTTCTGGCGCCCCGACTTGCGCACCAACGACAAAGGTGAAATCGTACTGGAGTTTCAGATGCCGGAAGCCGTGACGCGCTGGCAACTGCTAGCCCTGGCCCACGACAAACAACTGAACTCCGGGTTGCTCCGCCGGGAGCTGGTAACGCAAAAGCAGCTGCAAGTCACGCCCAACGCGCCGCGCTTCTTCCGGGAGGGCGACCAGTTACGCCTTACGGCTAAGCTGAGTAACCTGACCGCCCAATCCATGCAGGGCAAGGCCCAGCTGTTTCTTTTCGATGCCCGCACCCAGCAGCCACTCGATGCCAAGTTGGTGACGAGTGCCACACAATTGCCCTTCGACCTAGTTGCCAACCAAAGCACGGCGCTCGGGTGGGACCTAGCTATTCCGGAAACCGCCGATGGGCAGGTGCCACTGGAAGCCATTACGTACCGGGTAGTAGCGCAAACCACGCCCGCTAAGAGCCAGAAACGGAAAGCCAAAAATCAGCCGCAAACCTTCTCCGATGGGGAGGAAAACACGTTGCCGGTACTGCCCAACCGCTTACTCGTGACGGAAGCATTGCCGCTGTCGGTAATTGGGCCTGGTACGCGCGAGTTTGAGTTAAAGAAGCTGACTAGCACCAACTCGCCTACGCGCCGCAACTATTCGCTGACGCTGGAAATGAGCCAAAACCCCGCATGGTACGCCGTACAGGCTTTGCCCTACCTGATGGATTACCCATATGAGTGCTCAGAGCAAACCTTCAGCCGCTTGTACGCTAATTTGTTAGCGGCGAAAATTTTGCAAAGCAACCCGCGCATCAAGCCGGTATTGGCCGAGTGGAAACGGACCGCGCAGAGCGGCAACAAGCAGGCCCTAACTTCTAAGCTGGAACAGAACCAAGAGCTGAAAAACCTACTGCTTCAAGAAACGCCTTGGGTGCGCGATGCCCAGAGCGACACGGAGCGCATGCGCCGTCTAGCCGAGCTGTTTGACGAACCCCGCCTGCAAGCCGAAACGGCCAAAGCCCTTGCCAAGCTAGCTCAAATGCAGCAACCCGACGGCGCATTCCCGTGGTTTGAGAAGATGCCCGCCGACCGTTACATCACCCAGCTCATCGTGGCGGGCTTCGGCAAGTTGCAAAAGCTAGGAGCCTTCAATGTTGGCCAAGACCAGCAGGCTACTGCCATTTTGCAGAACGCCCTGCGCTATCTGGATGCGCAACTCCAGCAAGATCACGACGCGCTTCGCAGAAATAAAGAGGTTAATCTAAGAGAGAACCACCTGACTGATATTCAGATTCAGGCATTGTATGCCCGTAGCTTCTGGTTGCAACAGCCCGTGGCAAAAGCAACTCAGTCCGCCCTCGCCTATTACCAACAGCAAGCAACTACTTACTGGCCGGATCGGACGCGTTACCTCCAGGCCCAACTTGCCTTAGCTCTGCACCGGCAAAAAGCACAAGCTGCCGCGACTAGCATCATGACGGCGCTGCGCGAAAACGCCTTGCATAGCGAAGAGCTAGGTATGTACTGGAAAGATGTGCGCGGCGGTTATTACTGGCGCGAGGCACCCACCGAAACGCAGGCCACGCTCATCGAAGCCTTCGACGAAATTGCCAATGACCAAAAGGCTGTTGATGAGATGAAGCTGTGGCTGCTGCGTCAGAAGCAAACCCAGAACTGGCCCAGTACCCGCGCCACCGCCGACGCCTGCTACGCGTTGCTGCTGCGCGGCTCCGATTGGCTGCAACCTACCCAGCCCGTTGAGGTGCGACTAGGAGGGAAGCCCGTGCCACCCAATTCGCTCGAAGCAGGCACGGGGTACTCCAAAATTACTTGGTCGGCGGCGGAGGTGAAGTCCGCGCAGGGACGTGTATCTGTTACCAAACCTGATGCAGGCCTAGCTTGGGGTGCCTTGTACTGGCAGTACTTTGAGCAACTTGATAAAGTCACGCCTGCCGCGACGCCACTATCCCTAGAGCGGCAGCTATTCCGCGAGCAACGTACTGCGGGCGGCCCAGTCTTGGAGAAGCTAGCTCCCGCCACGCCCTTGCGCGTCGGCGACGTGCTGGTAGTGCGCCTCGTGCTGCGCGCTGACCGCGACTTAGAGTATGTGCACCTCAAAGACCAACGAGCCGCAGGCTTAGAGCTTATGGGCCAACTGAGCGGCTACCGTTATCAAGGTGGCCTAGGGTATTATGAAAGTCCGCGCGATGCGGCCACCAACTTCTTCATCGGGTACTTTCCCAAAGGCACGCATACTTTCGAATATCGCCTACGCGCCACGCAGAGCGGTAATTTCTCGGGTGGTCTCTCCCAGATGCAATGCCTCTACGCCCCTGAGTTTACGGCTCAGTCTGCCGGCGTACGAGTGCAAATTGCCCCCTAGTTTCAGGGGGGGCTAGCTTTTGTAAGAGCTAGCTAATCAAGTATAAGCTCATAATTTTGTACGTTTGAAAAAGTGCTCTTAGGAGGGCTGGCAGGCTTTTCGTGGAGCCCGGGAAAACTCAAAGGTTGTCGAGGCACTCCTTGCGGCCTACCTTTGCCGATTCATAGTTTGATGGAATGATGCAGAAACGTAAGATCTATGTACTGGCCGGTTTGCTATTTTGCAGCATGTCGGCCTTCGCCCAAAGCGAGAAAAAATCGATTACCGTTGACCGCAAAAATCAGGTAGCACTGCCTGTTGGGCCCGTTTTACCCGGTGAAGAAAGCCTCTCTGCCAAGGAGCGCGCCGAGCGCGATTTTCTGATGCCTACGCGCCGGAAAAAGGCCGCGGCGGTTACGACGGCCAAGGTGGAAGAAGCACAACAAGCTGTCATCGATGCTACGGCCCGCAACTTAGAAACGGCTGAAGCAACGGTAGCAGCAGAAGAAGCGGCGGCCCCGGCCGTAAAAGCCGCTCCGCGTACGCACCATCGCACGTATCACCGTCGCGCCAGCAGCTCCAAGCGCCGCACTTCTTCGCACTCCACAAAGCGCAAGACGACCAGCAAGTCAAGCACCTCAAAGTCGAAGCGCATAGTTAAGAAGCCCTCTAGCACCCGACGTCGCCGTTAAGGGCGACCACCTAGCCCTAACAAAAAAGGAGAGCCGTGGCTCTCCTTTTTTGTTTTTACGCCGAAACGTGTAGTAAGCACCTAGGCCATCTGCGGCATCAGCCGCACAACTAGCCCATCGAGGCGAGGCGTAATGCGAATTTGGCAAGAAAGCCGACTGCCTTCGCTCAGAATAGGAAGGCTTTCCAGCATATACATCTCGTCGTCACTGGGTTCGTCGAGGGCGGGGCCAGCCAGCACTTCTACATGGCAGGTGCCGCACAGCGCCATACCGCCGCACGTGGCCTGGATGTCGTAGCCGCTGGCTTTCAACGCTTCCATCAAACTCAGGCCCATATCGGTGGGCGCAATAATTTCGCGGCGCTGACCGGGAGCTTCCTCCACGTATACGCGCACGTCTAGGTTATCTGCACTCATAGTAAAGCAGTTGGCTTTTGACGGCTAGCTGGTAGCTGGTCGCCATTAAGCTTTTATCCAAAGGTTTGGAACAAAGCTAACAGCTAGCCGCCAAAAGCTAGTAGCTTTTACAAAGTAGGTACCCCGTTGACGGTAGTGTACTTGAGCACGTACTTCTTGTCGGGGAAGATATGCTTGTAGGCGCCTTGTGCCATGAGGGCGGCTTCGTGGAAGCCGCACAAAATGAGCTTGAGCTTGCCCGGGTAGGTATTGATGTCACCGATGGCGTAAATCCCCGGAACTGAGGTGGAGTAATCCATGGTGTTCACCTTCACGGCGCTGTCTTCGATTTCCAGTCCCCATTCACCAATTGGACCTAGCTTGGGCGTGAGGCCAAACAGCGGCACAAAGGCATCAACAGGTACTTTCTCCGGCGTGCCGTCGTTGCCGGTAATCGTGACGTACTCCAGCATATCGTCGCCGTGCACGTGCGTTACGTTCGACGACAAAACCAGTCGTGCCCGGCCAGCGTCGTGCAGGGCCTTCACTTTCTCAGCCGAATCGGCGGCGCCGCGGAAGGTAGTGCCGCGGTGCACCAGCGTCACCTCCTTAGCCACATCAGCCAGGAAGATCGTCCAATCGAGGGCCGAGTCGCCCCCACCGGCAATTACCAAGCGCTTATCGCGGAAGTGCTCAGGGTCGCGCACCATGTAGTGCACGCCACGGCCCCCTTCGTAGTTTTCCAGGTTCTCAATGGCAGGCTTGCGTGGCTCGAACGAACCTAGGCCACCCGCAATAGCAATGGCTTTGCAATGAATCTCTGTGCCATCGGTAGTGGTGAGTTGGAAAGAGCCGTCTTCCAGCTTGTCGAACTTCTCAACCCGCTCTCCCAGCGTAAAGGTGGGGTGGAAAGGCTCAATCTGACGCATCAGATTTTGCACTAAGTCGCCCGCTAGGACCTCAGGATAGCCCGGAATGTCGTAGATGGGTTTCTTCGGGTAGATTTCCGACAGCTGCCCGCCTACTTGCGGCAAGGCATCTACTACGTGGCAACGCAACTTCAACAAGCCGGCCTCAAACACGGCAAATAGCCCCACTGGGCCCGCCCCGATAATGCAGATATCGGTGGAAATGGTATTCGTCATTGAATTCAATCAGCAAGTATAAATGAACGGCTAACGCCCAGTAGCTTAACAATTAAACCACCAAAATCGTTGGCTAGCACCGCAAAAGTGTACGGGAGCTAGCTCAAAAACCTAGCTTTGTCAGCACTGCATGCGCGCTTTTTTCGCGCCGCAAAGATAGGAGGCAAAAGCAGCTAATTCATACTTATTCTAAACTAGTATAAAGGAGTTGGAGGCGATAAGAGTACGCAGCAACGCTGTCGAATTATTTGGTGAGCAACTAGTTGGCCTGCAACCATAGCATAAAGCAAAGAATAGCAGTGGGGTAGGGGCGTGAAGCTGCTTGAAAGGGACACTAAGCATAGCACTGAACAACACCTGGCTAAGAACATAACCTTCTGACTAGACAAATAGGGTGAGAGATGAGCAATGCTGAAGACTTGTAAACCTTTCGCGTAGCTCATTTCGCAACCCAAAATTGCAGCTAGCAAAGCCCAGACTGTTTATCTACGAAATGTTTCGTGTATCTTGGTTGCTAAATGAATACATTGCTTTTCTAGCTCCTAATGTCTGATGCACCATCGCTTTCTGCTTATTGCTGGCTTATCTGTTTTCAGTGGCATGTACCGCGAAACTGCATCAAAGGCGCTACGATATGCACCCAATCTGTACACTGTACCGCAGTTGCAGGCCGACCTCACTTTTCTGCGGCGGGTATTGGAAGAAGTACACCCAGGTTTGTACTGCTACACGCCCAAAGACTCGCTAGACCTAGCTTTTACCCGCACGGCTGCTCAACTTACGCACCCTCTCGATGAAGCCGCCTTTTGGCCCCTTTTACAATCACTCGTGGCGCGGGTGCATTGCGGACATACTCGCCTGCAACACTCGGCCTCTTACCGAATCTGGGCGCGCCAGCAGCCTCGTTACTACTTTCCGTTCACGGTAGCCATTCGCCAAAACCGGCTTTTCGTGGTGGAAAATCAAAGTACCACTGCTTCCCTACGACCAGGTACGGAACTGCTGAGCATCGACGGGCACGCCACTCAAGAGGTGTTGCCCCGCTTGCGCCAGCTTATCTCAGCCGATGGCTACGGCATGGGATTTCAAAATCAAGAATTGGAAGCAGGTTTCTTCGACGATTACTACGCGACTCTGTACGAAGCAAAACCCACGCACCAACTGACGGTGCGCGATAGTACGGGTCAGGTGCAGGAACTAACGCCTCTGCCTCGGCCAGCCCCTTTTACTAGTAGCCCGGCGTCGCCGGCTACTCCGCTCACGCCTGCTGAAGCCGCTACCCGCCGTTTGGCCCGTTTGCATACAGTTCGTTACCCAACCAACTTGCCAGCTACTGCCATTCTACGCTTGCGTAGCTTCGACTACGAAGAAGATTACCTAGCTTTTCACGCGGCTACTTTTGCTGAGCTAGCGAATCGGCATGTTAAGCAGTTGGTTATCGACTTACGCGGCAATCCTGGCGGCAACAACGCGCTGGCAGTCGACTTGCTCAAGTATTTGATACCAAAGCCATTCGTGCTAACCAAGAGTGCTGAAGCTCGCGTGGTGCTACCTTCTTTCATGTCGGCGGTGGCTGGCAATAGCACCTATTTTGATACGACGCAGGTTCGGCGCTTACCTAATGGCACGCTCACGCAGGCTTCGGCGACCCTAGGCCAGCACCAACCGTATCATCAGCACCAGTTTCAGGGCCGAGTGGTTCTGCTAGTCGATGGCGACACTTTTTCCGCCGCTTCCAACCTAGCTGCTAGCTTGCGCGCCCAGCGGCGCGTGCTCATCATGGGGCAGGAAACGGGCGGCACCGAAGCCGGCCTCAACGGGGGCGTAATATCCCGTGTGGAATTACCAAACTCGCGTATGGTGTTACAACTGCCGCATTTCCGCTTGCTGACGGCCTGCAAAGCCCCTCAATTGGGACGCGGTGTACAACCCGACGTAGAAGTAGTCGCTACGCCCCAACAGGTAGCATCTCGCACCGACGCCGTGCTGGCCGCCCTTGAAGCAACCCCAAGAAAGTGACGCGTAGGTAGCCAGGCCGAACAAGCCAGCTAGCACGCCCCCGCTTGGTGAGAGTAGTTTATCGTCTGCTTGCCCAAACTGCTGAAAACGAAAAAGGCCTTCAGCAAGATGCTAAAGGCCTTTTGGTGGTCACGTAGGGAGTCGAACCCCAAACCTCCTGGTTCGTAGCCAGGTGCTCTATCCAGTTGAGCTACGTGACCGTTTTTTGTTTTGGTGGTGCAAAGATAGGCTGATTAATTTCAGTCAAACAAGCTTTGCCCTATCTTAAATGATAAAAAAGATTTAAAAAATGCGTAAAATACTGATTGTCAGCCAAAGTTTTTCGTATGGCTTTCTGCGTTTTTGCTCAATGCCCGCTTCAGCGCACGGTTGACGAGGTAGTACAAGCCGAAAAGCGACACCATCACAAGGCCTAGCACCAACAACTTGCCCGTGGGGCCAGAGTCGGGGTTGCTTACGAGAGCTAGCACATCCTGGGCTTTCGTCCCGAGCCAGTAGAAAAACAAGCTTCTTGGTAGCATTCCCACCACCGAGGCGAGCAGGAAGCGTACCCGATCGACGCGTAGCACCGCTAGTACAAACGTCATGAGGGCAAAGGGTGTGACGGGCGAAATGCGCGTGAGGAAGATAAGCTGCCAGCTGTCCGTTTTCAGCTCGTTCATCACGGCATCAACTTTCGGGAAGTGATGCAGGAAACTGATCATCTTGCCGTGGTCGAGAGAAGACGCGACTTGGTAACCGATAAGGGCAGCTAGGGCGTAGGCCACCAGCATGCCAGGTGCGCCCGCCCACCCAAAGTAGAAGCCCGTAATGAGCACGGCCACAGTGGTAGGCATGAGGGCAAAGGTCATGAGGAAGGCCAGTACTACGAAGTAAAGCAGGCTCTCCCCGAAACTGAGGTCGTGGAGCAGCGTGGGTGAGCGGTACAGAACGTAGCTGACCAACGAAACGCCCAGCAGCGGCATGCCCGAGAGGAAAATCATGGACAGCAGGGTGGAGGCGTTCTTTTGGATAAGCTCTTTAAACAGCATAGGCAATAACGAAATCGGGCCGACTGGTGGTCAGTCGGCCCGAAGCTAAAACGAAATTGCGGCGCAAATGGCTACACCTCTTGTTGAGTTTCGTCGGTAGCGCTTCCTGTTTCGAGGGCAAGTTGCTCCGTTGGTGCCTCTTTGCGGCCGAAAAGCTTGCGAATGGCAGACGCGGCGGCGGCCAGCAAACCTAGCACCACCTTCCAGCCTTTGAGCAGGGCTAGCAGGATTACCTTACCGAACTTCAGAATCACGGCGAAGAAGCCAACTTTGGCCAGCACCTTACCCGCTACTAGGCCCCCAATTGTGTAAGCCGCCACCTCATCAACGCCGGGGTTGAAATCGGCGTAGCGCATGCCTTTGGCAAATGCCACTCCGTCTATCACATTCGGAATCTGCTGCTGAATCTCGGCGACTTGGTCGGGTGTCCCGACGGCGTTCAGGATGAGTACGCCTTTGCGCCCGAGCAAGCGCAGGTTGTAATTGAGGGTGTGCTCGGCCGCGTCGCCGAACTGTAGCTCTTTGGCCCAGTGCAGGGCATTCTTGTCTTTGTCGTAGTAGGGTTTGGCGGCCCAGCCGATGAGTTGCACAGTTTCGTAGCCGGCCTCGGTGCGCTCTTCATTGGCTTCCACCATGTCGTCCTTCATCTCCTTGAGCAGGTCGTCGTAGTTGATGTCGTTGGCGTCGGTGTCTTTCACGTAGCCCATGGGCTCGTACTCAATCACGAAGGCCCAGTTTTTCTCATCCAGCGGCCCTTTGTCGCGGGGGAGGAGCATGCCTAGGGAGGTGCCATCTGGGTTGCCCCACCAGTCCTGTAACACATGGCGGCTTTGAGCGGAGTCAAGGTAGCGGAACCCGTCGGGTACGGTGAGCTCCCCTAGGCCGCCCGGCAGCCGCACTTTACCTAGCTGGTAGTGCAGCTTATTCTGAAGCGAATCGACGACAAACTTGCGCCGTGCGGCTTGCTCCAGGGTGGGCGTATCTGGGTCTGCCGCCTGAGCCAAAAAGCAGGCTAGTAAACCAATAAATAGGAGGAAATGTCTCTTCATAAGATAATGATGAAAAAGGATGCAGGTAGATAGGAAAGCAAGTTAAGCAAAACATAGTATTTTATGAATATTATGAAGCCCGCGAAAACAATTTTCTCCCTTCTACCTTTAGCCTCCCAACTGCTTATACCATTGCCACCCATGAAATTCGGGACCAAGACCATTCACGCCGGGGTGCACCCTGACCCCGCCACCGGGGCCATCATGACCCCCATCTACCAGACCTCTACCTATGTGCAACGCTCGCCGGGCGACCACAAAGGCTACGAATACTCGCGCACGCACAACCCAACGCGCACCCAGCTCCAAAACGCTGTTGCGGCTTTAGAGAACGGTAAGCATGGCCTAGCTTTCGCCTCGGGCATGGCGGCTACCGACTGCGTTATCAAGCTGCTGCGTCCTGGCGATGAGGTGATTTCGACCAACGACTTATACGGCGGGAGCTACCGCATTTTTACTAAAATATTCGAGCCTCTTGGCATCAAATTCCACTTCGTGCCTATGCACGATATGGCGGCCGTGCGCGAAAAAGTGACGGAGCGCACGAAGATGATCTGGGTGGAAACGCCTACCAACCCGCTGCTCAACGTGATTGATATTGAGGCCGCGGCAGCCGTAGCCAAGGAGGCTGGTGCGTTGCTCGTCGTGGATAACACGTTCTCGACCCCGTATCTACAAACGCCCCTAGACCTAGGTGCCGACATTGTGGTGCACTCGCTCACAAAGTACATGGGTGGCCACTCCGATGCCGTAATGGGCGCCCTGGTGGTGCAGGACGACGACCTAGCTCAGCGCCTGGCCTTTTTGCAAAACGCCTCGGGTGGTACGCCGGGCCCGCAGGATTGCTTTCTGATCTTACGCGGCCTCAAAACGTTGCACATTCGTATGCAGCGCCACTGCGAGAATGGGCGGGCCGTGGCGGAGTTTCTGCGCCAGCACCCCAAAGTAGGCAAAGTGTATTGGCCTGGTTTCTCGGATCATCCAAACCACGCCGTAGCGGCCAAGCAGATGCGCGACTTTGGCGGTATGATTTCGTTCGTGCTGGAAGGCGACCGGAAGGAAGACGCCGTAGCGGTGCTGGAGAAGTTCAAACTGTTTGCTCTGGCCGAAAGCCTAGGTGGCGTAGAGAGCCTGTGCGGCCACCCGGCCACGATGACGCACGCCAGCATTCCGGCTGAGGAGCGCCGCAAAGCGGGCCTGTCTGACTCGTTGATCCGCCTGAGCGTGGGCATTGAAGACGTAGAAGATTTGATTGAAGACCTGCGCCAAGCCATTGGGTAAGACGCAACTGTAGCGCGGAAACTTTCCCGTACTGCTATCGATAAACCCTAGCTTACAAGCCGTCCGGTGCACGCACCGGACGGCTTTTTTATGGCTTTTGTAAAATAAGTCCGGCCGTAAACCGTCAGCCCCGTTGTAGTGCCGATCATTTATTAGCTCATGCAAACTCCTTCTCAGTTTAACGGTAAGAAATATCTCAATGCCATTGCCACTAGCGCATCGCCATCCAATGGCTATGGGCGCATGCTACGGCAGTGGTTGTTTGGCAAAGAAGTGCGCGTGCCGCGTCGGCGCCTAGGTCCTTTCACTCTGGATACGACTGCCCTAGCCGAGCCTGTGCCCACCGACGCATTGCGAGTCACGTGGTTGGGGCATTCGTCGGTGCTACTAGAAATTGATGGCAAACGGTTTCTCACGGACCCCGTGTGGAGTCGGGCTTCTCCGTTCGGCTTTGCCGGGCCAAAGCGGTTTTTCTCCATGCCGCTGTCCTTGACCAGTTTGCCGGCCTTGGATGGAATTATCATCTCACACGACCACTACGACCACCTCGACGAGGCGGCTGTTCGAGCGTTTGCTCCCACCGGAGTGCCATTCTTTTGTCCGCTTGGGGTAGGAAGCCATTTGCGGCGGTGGGGTGTGCCGGCAGCGCGCATCACGGAGCTAGATTGGTGGCAGAGCGTTGCGGTAGGAGAGACGCATACGCTGGTGGCGACGCCTGCCCGGCACTTCTCGGGGCGGGGGCTGCGCGACCGGGACAGCACGCTGTGGGCTTCGTGGGTGGTGCTGGGGCCAAAGTACCGTGCCTTTTTCGGGGGCGACTCTGGGCCATTTGAAGCTGGTTTCCGGGAAATTGGCGAAGCTTATGGGCCCTTCGATCTGACGATGCTCGAAGTAGGCGCTTACGATACCTCCTGGGCTGATATTCACATGGGCCCTGAGCACGCCGCCGCTGCGCACCAAGCTTTGCGTGGGCGTCTGCTACTGCCGCTACACTGGGGAACCTTCAACCTAGCTTTTCACGGCTGGACGGAACCCGTGGAGCGCTTACAAGCCCTAGCAGCGGCCAAACACATTGAATTGCTACTACCTACGCCGGGCCGACGTGCAGAAATATCCGGCGGGGCTTTTAACTCGGGTTGGTGGCGCCAGCTAAGCTAAAGCGTAGCGTGATGAGTGGCCGCGCGAAAGCCCAATACGTGTAACTATTGGCTTTCGGGAATGGTAAACAAGGGGTTACAGCGCTCAAGCTAGCACGGCACGCCTGACGGCAGCCCAACTTCCCATTGTTTCATCCTCACATAACCTCTCATCACATGAGAAAACTCCTACCATTTTCTCTGCTCTTCTTGCTCTTGTGGAGCGCCGCGGGCTACGCCTGGGCACAAAACATTACCGTTACGGGGCGCGTGACCGGCTCCAACGGTGCGGCGGTGCCGGGCGCTACGGTACTAGAGCGCGGCACCACCAACGGCACTCCCACCGACAACGCCGGCCGCTACCACATTGAGGTGCCGAGCACAGCCACGCTGGTAATTTCGGCTATTGGCCTGACCACTCAGCAGATTCCGGTGAATGGTCGCACGACCATCGATGCGCAACTAGCTGATAGCCAAACTGACTTGAACGAAGTAGTAGTAACCGGCTCACGTGCTACAGAGGGCCGCTCCAACATCTTGACGGCCTCACCAGTCGATGTGATTTCGGCGCGTGAAATTCGCGCTTTTGCTCAAACGGATGTGTCACAGGTGCTTACCTACGCGGCGCCTTCGTTTCAGTCGTCGCGCCAGTCTATTACCGATGGCACCGACTTTATCGACCCAGCTAGCTTGCGGGGCCTAGGTCCTGACCAAGTACTGGTACTTGTGAATGGCAAACGGCGCCACAATCAGTCATTGGTGAACATCAACGGTTCCATCGGCCGGGGCTCGGTGGGTACGGATTTGAACACCATCCCGACGGCGAGCATCAAGCGCATTGAGGTGCTGCGCGACGGCGCGGCTGCCCTCTACGGTTCTGATGCTATTGCGGGCGTAATTAACATTCAGCTGAAAGACGACTCGACCGGGGTGAGCAGCAGCGCCCTCTACGGCCAAACTGTGGAGAGCGACGGCAAAACCGAGCAGGTCGATTTCAACGTGGGTATCGGCTTGAACAAGCGCGGCTTTCTCGACTTGAGCGGCCAGTTCCTAAACCGGGGCTACGTGAATCGGGCTTTTGAGGACACCGCCCCGCTGATCTACCTAGGTAGTAACAGCGGCAACTACCCAACCTCGGCCAATACCGAGGAGGCTCGCCGCCAATTGAAAGCCCAAGACGACGCGCTGGTGGCCGCTAATGGTTTCGACCGCCGAGATATTCGGGTGGGCCAGTCGGCTACACGCAACTTTGGTGGTTTCCTGAACGCGGGCTACCGTCTTGGCTACGGCTACGAGGTGTACGTATCGGGTGGGGCATCTTACCGGACGGGCCGCGGCCCTGGCTTCAACCGCCTGCCCAACCAAGTCACGCAGAGCGACCCAAACATCTTCCCGAACGGGTATTTGCCTTTCATCAACACCAAGATCTATGACCAATCGGCCATTGTGGGCGTGCGCAAAACCTTTGGAGGCTTCGCCGCTGACCTGAGCAACACCTTTGGCCGCAACGAGCTAGGGTATTACGTGAGCGGCTCGATCAACGCTTCATTGCCGCAAGGCGCTGACCGTCTGAACCCCACGGACTTTTACGCGGGTCGTTTGGCCTTTTTGCAGAACACCACCAACCTAGGTTTCTCGCGCCACTTCACCGAGCTAGGCCCACTGGAAACGTTGAACCTAGCTTTCGGCGGCGAGTTTCGCTATGACCGCTTCCTGATCGGCAAAGGCGAGTACGCCTCTTACGCCAACTTTGGGCGGGTGGCGAGCAACGGTAGCCCCACCACGCCAGGCGCCCAAGTATTTCCGGGCTACCAACCCCAGGATGAAACCAACCAGTCGCGCACAAACGTAGCTGGCTACCTCGATCTGGAAAGCGACATCACGGCGCGGCTGCTGCTGCACCTAGCCGGCCGGGCCGAGCGCTACAGCGACTTTGGCGGTAACGTGAGTGGCCAGGCCTCGGCGCGCTACACGCTCACCGATGCGCTGTCGTTTCGCGGTACCATCGGCAACGGGTTCCGGGCGCCTTCTTTGCAGCAGCGCTACTTTGTGAACACCAGTACGCAGTTCGTGAGCGGGCTGCCCAACCAAGTACTGACCGTCAACAACGACAACCCCATTGCCCGCAACGAATTTACCAACACTACCCAGCCGGGTTTCGGGGTTGGGCCGCTCAAGCAGGAGAAGTCTACGAACTACAGTGCGGGTCTGACCTCACGCATCGGCAAAAGCTTTACGCTGACCGTCGATGCTTACCAGATCGACATTCGGGACCGGATTGTGCTGTCGTCGCAGTTCACGACGGCCAACGCGACAGTAGCGGCTATTCTGCGAAATCTGCCCGTGAGCCGGGTGCAGTTCTTCGCCAACGCGGTGGATACGCGCACCCAAGGCATCGACATTGTGGCCAATGAGCGCCTTACCCTCGGCGAGAGAAGCCGCTTGCTACTGACGGCTGCGGCCAACTTCAACCAAACCGAAGTGCGTGGCTTCAACAGTTCTTCTTCCACTATCAACAACGACGAAACGACGGGCACCGCCAACTTGCGCAACACATTGTTTGACCGTGCCCAACGGGCGCGCCTCGAAAATGGCAACCCGCGCAGCAAGATCAACTTGTCGGCCAATTACACTTATGGCATTTTCGGGGTGGAGGCCCGCACGGTGCGCTTCGGCGAGATTCAACTTAAAGATGCCGACCCCGCCCGCTCCAACCTCGATCAAACCTTCTCGGCCAAATGGGTCACGGATCTGACGCTGAGTGCGCAGGTGATGAAGCAGATTGGGGTCATCTTGGGCGTAAATAACCTTTTCAACGTGTACCCGGATAAGATTTACGTGAACCCGCGTAACAATCAGTACAACTTCTCCGCCGACCCCAACTTGAGTTATAACTCTTCCCTGGATAACTCAAACCGGGGCCGCTTCTTGTACCCCTCCAACCAGTTTGGGTTCATTGGGGCTTACTACTTCGCCCGGGTAAATTTCACGCTGCCCTAGGTTTTCAGTGTACTATCTCAAAAAAAGCTGGCTCACCTGAGTCAGCTTTTTTTGTTAAGGCATGCTTCGAGCCCAAACCAGCAAGGCGGTTTATACAACCTAGGTTGTTCAGCTTGGTGCTAACACCTAGATAAAAGATTATGGTGAAGCTTGTGGATGCAAGGAAATGTTTTGACATTCAGGCGTATACCTGTTTTGTTAAACGCTCGCAGGTATTGCTCTTTCTATCACCCACCATACCACTCCAAAGCCATTATGAAACGTTTACTCTATGTAGGTGCCTTTCTAGCCCTAGGTGCCATGACTAGTTGCGATGAAGACGAAACAGGCAATATTATTCGCCTAGCGCACGCCGATTTGGAAGCTAAAAGCGGCAGCAGCCTAACGGGCACCGTCAGCTTCAGCCAGTTGAATGGACGGGGCGTCCGTGTGTACGTGGTAGTGAGCGGGGCAACGCCTGGCTTGCACGCCGTGCACCTGCACCAAAACGGGGATTGCTCGGGCCCTACGGCCATGAACGTCGGCTCGCACTGGAACCCGACCAGCGAGCCGCACGGCCGGCGAGGCACGCCACCTTTCCACCGCGGCGACATTGGCAACATTACCGTAAACTCTGATGGCACGGGCGTGCTAGCCCTCACCGCCGACGACTGGACCATCGGCGGCACTGATGCGAGCCGCAACATCCTGAACAAAGCCGTCATCGTGCACGCCGGCGCCGACGACTACGTAACCCAGCCTTCCGGCAACTCCGGCGCGCACGTGGGCTGCGGCGTTGTGATGGATGATCAATAGAAGTTGTTGCTATTCGAACGCAAAAAAGCGCCCCTGGCTATCTAGCGAGGGGCGCTTTTTCTTGTGGCAAAGTTGCTCTACTGGCGCATCAGTCGCTGTACCTGCTGGCCATCAGCGGTGCGAGCAATGTACAAACCCGCCCGAACCGTTGCCGCCGGCTGCCAAACAACGGTGCCATCGGCGTTGCTGGTAAGTTGCTCGACCACGCGGCCTAGCTCATCGACGATAATAATGGCCTGCGCCTTCCGAGCTGCCAGCTGAAACTGCACCTGTTCGTGAAAGGGCGTCGGATAGGCCGGTTGGGCTAAGGACTGACGGGAGCGGTTGGCTAGCACTTGGTTTGTAACCAGGAACGTAATGGTACGCACTTCACTGCCATTAATCGGGCAACCGTTATCAGCGGCCGTAACGGTAAAGGAGTAGCGCCCAAGCGGAAGTTGAGCGGGTACTTGCCAAGAGAGTTGTGCTTGGTTATTGGTCAGCATCTGAAAGCTAGCCCCCGGAATGATCGTGCCCACGTCGCTTTTCATGCGCACCGTCTGGCCGGCATCAGGGTCAGTGGCGGTGAGTGTGAGCGAGATGGATTGGCCCGGTCGCACCGGAATAACTTTTTCAGCCGATTGGGAGGTGGTAGCGCCTGCTACTTTCACTTCTGCTACGGTCGGGTTGCGGTTGCCTTCGCCGTTGAGGCTGTAGTAAATTATATCCCGGGCAATGCTGCCGATTTGCTGCCACGCCCCGCCTAGCTTGCGGTATTCCTCTACCCGAATCGCAACTATCTGCAAACCAATTGTGACGGGCCGAGTAACCAACTCGCCAGTGGCCGCATTCAGTTGAAAGAAAGGTACAGCACTACCATTACTTACCTGGTAAGATAAAAAGGGAAAAGCTGGGGTAAACTGCACCGGGCCATAAGGCACCTTGGTGCCTGTAGCGGGGTCGATGAGCTCGCCACCCGCCGATTGCCTGTAAGCAATAGGAGTGCTGCATTCGGCCGACCCTTGCAGGCTCGCTAATGGCTGTACTGAGCGATACACGAGCGAGTCACCATCTGGATCGAAACAGCTAAAACTATGACGGTAGAGCTCGTTTGCGCTTACATAAGGGAATGTGAGTGACGTAAACTTAGGGGAAGAGTCGACTAAGCCACTGGAATTATCTAGGAAGGCTCCCAGATAAAAATCCCTCATTTCCGGTTCAAGAAGATTGTACGCACCGCCAGAGCGATTCTCACTAGAAATGCTGAGTGTCCAACGAGCTTGAGGCAAAGTTACGTCGCCTTCAAAGACGCCTATCTCGAAAGGGATATTGCCCTGGCAAGATGGCGGTACAGATAAACGTCGCGTGAGAAGAAGAAAAGTTGTGAAGCTACCAGGTGCTGTTTCAGAGCAACTTTCCTTGCCACAGGTAAGCTTAATGTCAGGACCAAAATTGATAACAGCTGGTGGCTGAGTGTCCCGGTACAGGCGGGCAGTGATATGATACCGGTTAGGAGACCCGGGTATGGACTCGAAAGCTAGGTCGCCACCTTTTATATGGGAGGCACTTGCCGTCGTGTTACCAAGCCATAAGGCTGCAAACAGCACTAATAAGAGTAAGCGCATAAGCTGTTGGGATAAAGAGTAATAGATAAGTGAGGTAGAAGCTACTCTGCGTTTAAAGTAAATTTTATCCTGCTATAAAGCAACGGTGCCTCTTTGTTAACTCATTAGAAACCTAGCTCTTACTGGAATATCTCATAACTAAGAGCGCCCGTGCCCCGACGTATGGTAAGTCGGGCCACGGGCGCTCTAGTGGCTATTGAAGTCTCTCGCCTGACTATTTGCTCGGCGAGGTAGCTGACGAAGCCGAATTGCTATCTAAGATCTTGAACAGCTCGTCGAGCTTTGGTGTCAGGATGATTTCGGTGCGACGGTTCATGGCCTTATTAGCTGGGGTGTCATTGCTGGCTACGGGCACGTACTGCGAGCGGCCCGAAGCCGTTACGCGGTTCGGTGTCACACCGCCCTCAGTGAGCAGGCGGGCAATTTCGGTGGCGCGCAGCACGCTCAAATCCCAGTTGTCCTTCATGCCGCCCGAAGCACCGCGGAAAGGCACGTTGTCGGTGTGGCCTTCCACCACCACGTTCACATCTTTTTGCTCTTGCAGCACCACCGCTAGCTTTTTCAGCGCGTCGATGCCTTTAGGGTCAACCTTGGTGGAGCCGCTCTTGAACAGCAGTTGCTCTGAGAGCGACACGTACACTTTGCCGTCCTTCATCTTTACTTGCAAGTCGCTGTCTTTGAAGCTGAGCAGGGCGTTGCTCACTTTTGCTTTCAGGTCGTTTACGGCTTTGTCCTTGTCGGCAAGAGCTTGCTGAAGTTCGGCAAGCTTGGCTTCGCGGGTTTTTAGGTCGGCGTTTAATTTGTCAACATCACCTTTGCTTTTGTTCAGCGAGGTAGCTAGCTCCCCAAGCTCAGCCTCGCGGCGGGCTAGGTCCTTGGCCACCTTGTTGTAGTCGGCCGATTTGTCGGCAATGGCCCGGTCGCTGTTCTTGAGCAGCTTATCGTAGCTGTCGGTGAGCTGGGTATATAACGTGCGCGTCCGCCGCAGGGCGTTGCCATTTTGGGTGGAGTCGTCTATCAGACGCCGGTTTTCCAGCTTTAATTGCGCTAGCTCGTCGGTGGCCTTTTTGAGCTCCGCTACTGCCTGCCGGTGCTGCCGCTCCGCAGTAGCTTTGCCTTGTTCAGTGGCTTCTTGGCGGGCGCGCAGATCTTCGTATTTCTTCGACGCAACGCAGCTAGGTAGAAGGGTGGAGGCCGCCAGCGCGGTGCTGAGCAGGAGAAGGTTAGACGTATTTTTCACTACTAAAAAAGATTAAACCAGAAGAAGCCGCCCTAGGTGCGTACTACCTACACGTCGGCATGGCTAAGGTAGGGCGTGCTGGGCGCAACTTGCAACTCTACTCCGTGCAGAACCGTTTTTCGGGCTATATTTGCCTTGTTATTCCGGCGTATCCCTCAATCCTCACTTCGCATGGCCTTTCCCCGCAAGCTACAGCGCAAGCGCCCCATCAGCCAGTGTGCCGGATTACCCTAAACCCTTCTTTTCATCCATGCAACTTAGCGTCAGGCCACAAGCGCCAACTCTGCTAGTTGCTTGTGGCTTGTAGTTGACTAACCTAACTTAATAAAAGCTTTTAGCAACCGCTGGAGCTTCCGAAAACATATGTCTTGGTTTAAGCGCGTAGAAAAAGGCATCGTCACGCCAACGGAGGAGAAAAAAGAAACCCCAGACGGGCTGTGGTACAAGTGCCCCGAGTGTAAAACGGTGGCGACTATGGCCGAGCACAAGCGGCTGCTGTATACCTGCGCCAAGTGCAACCACCACGACCGCATCGATTCGGCCGAGTACTTCGAGATTCTGTTCGACAACAATCAGTTTGTGGAGCTAGATGCCGACATGACCTCCGCCGACCCGCTGCACTTTGTGGATACCAAGCCGTATCCGCAGCGCCTAAATGCCAGCCAAAAGCAAACGCAGCTGAAGGATGCCGTCCGGACGGCGCACGGCCAAACGGAAGGGCTCGACTTGGTAGTGGCCTGCATGGACTTCAAATTTATTGGGGGCTCCATGGGCTCGGTGGTAGGCGAAAAGATTTCCCGCGCCATCGACTACGCCCGGCAGCACCGCATCCCGTTCCTGATGATCAGCAAGTCGGGGGGCGCCCGCATGATGGAGGCTGGCTACTCGCTCATGCAAATGGCTAAGACTTCGGCTAAGCTAGCTTTGCTTTCGGAAGCAGGCATCCCGTATTTTTCCATGCTCACCGACCCAACCACGGGCGGCGTCACGGCTTCTTTCGCTATGCTCGGCGACTTCAACTTCGCTGAGCCCGGCGCCCTGATCGGCTTCGCTGGTCCGCGCGTGATCAAAGAAACCATTGGTAAAGACCTGCCCAAAGGCTTCCAAAGCGCCGAGTTTGTGCTAGAGCACGGCTTCCTCGACTTCATTGTCGACCGCAAGCAACTTAAGCAGCAACTCGCCGACCTGATTACCATGCTTCGGCCCGCTGAAGTAGCCGCACCGGTAGCTGACACGCGCGTGAAGTCCGGCGTTCGTTCGTAGTAACTCGCTCTCGGCTAGGCCCGAGGTAGCCCGCTAGCATTTTTTCGCCCCCTTTTGGTGGTCGAATATGCTAGCGGGCTAATTTTTTCGTTTGACTACGAGACGGCTATCCCGTTCAGCTAAACATTTTTCGCGCGGAAGTAGTAAGCAGCTTCAACAGAGCTTCTTCCTGTACTTTCTTATTACCCAAGTTCCTTTTTATGAAATCTCCCAAATCCCTTCTCTCCTTGTTTATGGCGCTGACCCTGCTTTTGGGCTCGTGCGCTACTTCCAAGCAAACCAACCAAGACGGCTATTCAACGACTGGCTCCGCTAACGGCACGGGCCCGCGCAAAACCGGCATGAGCAAAACGGCCAAAGGAGGTTTGTTCGGAGCTGGCGGTGGTGCTGTAGCAGGGGCAGTAATTGGTGGGTTGCTCGGTGGTAAGAGCGGTACTGCTGCGGGCGCTATCATCGGCGCTAGCGTTGGCGGGGCCGGTGGGGCTCTCATTGGCCGCAAAATGGACAAGCAAGCCGAAGAGCTGCAGCGCGACATGCAGAACGCCAAAGTGGAGCGTGTAGGCGAGGGTATCAAAATTACCTTCGACGCTGGCATCCTATTCGACGTGAACAAAGCGGACCTGCGCGCTGCTTCTATGGCAGAAATCGAGAAAATGGCTACCGTCTTGAATAAGTACCCTGATACCAACGTGCTAGTAGAAGGCCACACCGATAACACCGGTTCCGACGCCATCAACCAACCCCTTTCAGAGCGCCGCGCCCAAGCCGTAGCTGATTATACGCGCGCCAAAGGAGTAGATGCTTCCCGTATTACGACTAAAGGCTACGGCTCGTCACAGCCCGTGGCCGATAACTCGACCGAGGCTGGTCGGCAGGCTAACCGCCGGGTAGAAATTGCCATCTATGCCAACGAAAAGATGAAAAAGGCGGCTGAAGCAGGCCGTCTGTAATTCTTGCCCAGACAAAAAAGGAAAAGGCGGTGCGCAAGCGCCGCCTTTTTGTTGCTCACGGCCCTGGTAATAAGCTTTTAAAGACCAGCGTATTTGGTGGAATCTGTTTGCAGCTAAGACTTAGACAGCCAATGAAAAGCAGGCGTTATTAAAATTTGCCTGTATTTTGCCGCTGAATTAGCTAGGTCGGAGGTATTTGATAGTAAATGAGATAGTAGCCAAAAAGAGCGTTTTGAAAGGGATTTTTTAGCTTTTTCAAATAATTTATTGTTAAAACGTAACGTTTTGGCAAGAGAGTTGCAAAAACACTTCTCAGCAATCGGTTACTGCTCGAGCACTACTTTGCCGAACCTACCTTCATCGTTGCTCGTCCCAATTACCCAAACTAAATTCAGAAACATGAAAACTCTCCGTTCTTATTTCGCTTGCATGCTCGCGTTGCTGCTGCTAGGTACCAGCTTCGCTCAAGCACAAGACACGACCACAAAAACCAAGAAGCCTTGGAGCAAAACTGCTAAAGGTGGCCTGCTTGGTGCCGGTGGTGGCGCTGTAGTAGGTGGCGTGCTAGGCCGCGTGATTGGCGGCAAGAACAGCACTGCCGGTGGTGCTATCATTGGTGCTGCCGTTGGTGGTGGTGCTGGTGCTCTCATCGGCCGTCGCATGGACAAGCAAGCTGCCGAACTGAAGAAAGACATGGAAGGCGCTAAAGTGGAGCGCGTGGGTGAAGGCATCAAGATTACCTTTAACTCGGGTATCCTGTTCGCTAAAAACTCAGCTACGCTAACCAGTGCTGCCCAAGAAAATATTAACACGCTGGCTGCTACGCTGAAAAAATACGGTGACACCAACGTGCTGATCGAAGGCCACACCGACAACACGGGTTCGGATGCCATCAACGATCCGCTGTCGAAGCGCCGCGCCCAGGCTGTAGCCAACGCTATTTCTTCGCAAGGCATTGACACTTCGCGTCTCACCACGCAAGGCTACGGCTCGAAGCAGCCCGTGGCCGACAACTCGACCGAAGCTGGCCGCACGGCTAACCGTCGAGTAGAGGTAGCTATCTACGCCAACGAAAAATTGAAGAAGGCTGCTGAGAAAGGCACCATCTAAGCTAGAGCACTTAGCAACCTTATGATTCTAAAAACGCTGGTTCCGTACGGGGCCAGCGTTTTTTGTGCTTATCAGGAAAGCTAGGTAGGAAACGTCGGGGTGCGGTAAGCTGAGCTAGGCACGTAACCTAGCGTCGGGCTAGGAGGTACAACAAGGTATGACCGCTGCCGCCTCCTTCACGCCAGACCAAAAAACCTGGCAAAACCACCTCATTCTGCATGAATTCTACGGCCCGTTGCCATTGGCGCCGCGGCGTACGCCCATGCGCGAACTGATTTCGACACTGCTCTCACACCGTACCACCCACGTGGCAGAGGAGCTAGCTTACAGTCGCATGCTGGAGGAATTTGGCGATTGGGAAGGCGTTTTGGCGGCTCCGCTGCCCGCCTTGGCGCACGCCATTCGTACCACCCGCTGGCCCGATACGCAGGCACCCCGGATTCAGGAAATCTTACGGCGCATCAAAGCCGAACGTGGTGAGTTCAACCTCGATTTTCTAAGTGAGTGGCCCGTGGAGCAAGGCTTGCAGTGGCTGACTGATATGCCTGGCATTGGCCTGAAGACGGCTTCGCTGGTGCTGTTATTTAATTTTCAGAAGCCCGTGCTGCCCGTCGATACGCACGTGCACCGGGTGGCGCAGCGCGTAGGCATGATTGGGCCGAAAGTGTCCGTTGAAAAGGCGCACCAGGTATTGCTGGAGCAGCTTCCCAAAGACCCGGTAGTGCTGCTTAACTTTCACAAGCACAACTATTGGCACGGTCAGCACATTTGCTTTTTCACGAAGCCCGATTGTGCCCGCTGTCCGCTGAAGGGTTTTTGCAATTATTACGAGGAGCATTACGGCCCAGCTACGCCAGAAGCCCTAGCTGCCACGCCGAAGCACTGGGACAAGGCCTGGGGTGAGTTGCAGCACTAAAGGGAGCAGCTCGTAAACAACCGGCCAACGGAAAAGCTTGTAGCTTGCAGTTGAAAGCTTTTGGCTACGTTATGCGCCTTGTTCGTCACCCGGTCCTCTGTAATTATTACGTCACATACCGGTGCAATGCACGTTGTTCGTTCTGCGACATCTGGGAGAAACCTTCTCCTTACATCCAACTCGCCGATGTAGAGCAAAACCTGCGCGACTTAAAACGGCTCGGCGTGAGCGTCGTCGACTTTACAGGGGGCGAACCGCTGTTGCACCGGCAAATACACGAATTTGTAGGCCTAGCCCACGACCTAGGTTTCATCACCACCCTCACTACCAACTGTCTGCTCTACCCGAAGTATGCGGAGCGCCTGCGGGGCAAAGTAGACATGCTGCACTTTTCCCTTGACGCTTCGGAGAAGGAAGTGCACGACAAAGGCCGTGGCGTAGCCTGTTTCGATTTTGTGCTCGAAAGCATTCGGGTGGCGAAGGAGCTAGGGGAGCGGCCTGATATTCTGTTCACCGTCTTCCGCGAGAACCTGGCCGACCTAGAAGCGGTGTACCGCGATATTGCGCAGCCTAATGGCTTGATGCTTATTATAAACCCGGCATTCGAGTACAACAGCGTAGCCACAGGTGAGCAACTCAACGCCGACGAGCTAGATTATCTTTCTGCTTTCGGAAAGCGCAAAGGCGTGTATCTCAACGAAGCATTCATTCAACTGCGGCGTGATGGAGGCAACCACACAGCTGCGCCCATATGCCGCGCTGCTAGCACAACCTTGGTTATTTCGCCTAATAACGAGCTGGTACTGCCGTGTTATCACTTAGGAACGCAGCAATTCCCAATAGCCGGTCAGCTCTTCGACCTATACCAATCAGCGCAAGTGCAGCAGCTAGCTGCCTTAGAAGGCCGCTTGCCTCAGTGCGAAGGCTGCACCATCAACTGCTACATGCAGCCTAGCTTTGCCGTCGAAACCAGTAAGTATTTCTGGCAGGCCCTACCTAGCACCTTGAAATACAATCTGCACAAAGGCACTTGGAAAAGGATGCTGGCGCGGTGAAATGGTGATCGGTGAGTTGTCCTTCTATTACTTTGAGAAAAACTCACGACTCACCATTTCACTATCTCACCGCATGGCTGCTCTCATTTTACCTGTTCACGGCATTTCGCCCCAAATTGGTCATAACTGTTTCGTTGCCGACAACGCAACTATTGTGGGAGATGTGAGCCTAGGTGCCGACTGTACGGTGTGGTTCAACGCTGTCATTCGCGGTGATGTGAACAGCATTCGGATTGGCGAGCGGACCAATATTCAGGACGGGGCGGTGCTACACTGTACGTACCAACGGGCCGCTACTACCCTAGGAGCGCGCGTGAGCGTTGGGCACCGGGCTATTGTGCACGGCTGTACCATCGAGGATGAGGTGTTGATAGGCATGGGATCCATCGTGATGGATCATGCCGTGGTGGGCAAGGGCTGCATCATTGCGGCCGGAGCCGTTGTGCTGGAAAATACCCAGTGTGAGCCTGGCTACTTATATGCGGGTGTGCCGGCTCGCAAGATCAAACCCGTCACGGAAGAGCAGCGCCAAAACCTGTTGCGCACCGCCGATAACTATGTGCTGTATGCTAGCTGGTTTAAAGAGAATAATGGCTAAAAGCTTCCTTACTCTTAAAAGCTAGGTTGATGAATACAAGAACGCCCGCTACTTCAGAGAAGTAGCGGGCGTTCTTACAGGTAGTTGGCTCGGAGAAGTTACAGCTCAAGCGTGCCGTCGGCTTGCTCGTCTTGCTCCTGCAACGTAGTAACGCGCAACTGCACTAATTCTACCACACGCTTCGAACGTTTCAGAATGCGGAATTCGTAGTTGTCAAGCACCGCCACATCACCTACTTCTGGAATGTTGCCATAGATGAGGTTGAGCAAACCACCCACCGTCTCGTAGTCTTCTCCCTCGGGCAACGGATAAGGCAGGTATTCATTGGCGTCCGAAATAGGGGTAGCCGCATTAACGCGGTACTCGTTTTCCGATACCTTCTCCACCACCGGAACTTCATTATCGTACTCGTCTTGGATTTCACCTACGAGTTCTTCGATGATGTCCTCAATGGTAACAATGCCGGATACGCCTCCAAATTCGTCGCTCACAATGGCCATGTGCATGTGCTTGCGCTGGAATTGGCGAAGCAAGCGGTTGATTTTCTTAGTCTCCGGCACGAAATACGCTGGGCGCATGATCTTCGACAGCTCTACCGACTGATTACGACGAATAAGCTGTAACAAATCCTTCACATAGAGCACACCCACGATGTTGTCGATAGACTCTTCGTACACCGGAATACGGGAGTAGCCTTCGCTGTATACCGTTTCTAGTACCGTATCCTGCGGCGATTTCACGTCGATGGCGGCAATCTTCGTGCGGGGCACCATGATTTGCTTTACCATTCGGTCGTTGAACTCGAAGACGTTTTCGATCAATTCGTGCTCCGACTCCTGAATCTCACCACTTTGCTTGCTCTGGTCCAGCAACAAGCGAATTTCCTCGGCCGAGTGTACATCGGCGCCGTGTGTGACGTGTCCTCCGAAAAAGCCTGCCACCAAGTTTGACAACTTGTTGAGCAGCCAAATGAAAGGATAAGTGATGATGTAGAACCCTCGGAGAGGCGCCGCAATGATCAGACTCGTCTTTTCGGGTTGCTGAATGGCTAGCACTTTAGGTGCCTGTTCGCCGATAACAATGTGCAAAACCGTAATCAAGGAAAACGACGTACCTAGCGCAATGCTGTGCACCGTTTGGGGCGACAACGTTAGGTTGAGCTTGTGAATGACGGCCATCACAATTTCCGCCACCACGCTTTCCCCGATCCAACCTAGGGCCAGCGACGCGAGCGTGATACCTAGCTGCGTAGCGGATAAATAAGCGTCAAGATTGTGAAGTAGCGTAAGCGTTAATTTCGCTAAGCGGTTGCCTTCCTGGGCTTTGACCTCCATTTGGGAGAGGCGTAGCTTGACTAAGGCAAACTCTGCTGCCACAAAAAATCCGTTCAGCAACACGAGCAGAACGGTAAATAGTATGTTTAAACCCATAGATTCGGTTGCATAGGCTTAGCCGGCCTAGCACCCATTTTACCACAAAAGTACGAGATTCCGCGGATGCGGTTCTGTGTAAAGAGCATACAACAGTGGGGTGGGCACGTGAGTTCACCCAGATGCTAGATGCTTTTCGCAGAAAGTGTGACACTTCCTGCCGAACTTTGTTTGTTCTCTAACTGAACTTTGTCTCCCTCTTACTGCATGTATAGCCTCCGAAAAGTAAGCTTGCTGTCGTTGCTACTGGCTTGGTGCTTGGTGCTGAATGCCTCCGCGCAGGTGCTCACACCCACTAAGTTATCAACTGCCGTCAGCAAACCCGCCGCCCAAGTGGGCGAAGAAATTGAACTCATCGTCAACGCGCGCATCGATGACAAGTGGCACCTCTACGCCACCGACTTCGACCCCGACCTAGGTCCAACCGTTTTTGCCTTCACATTTCCGAAAAGTGCTGCTTACGAGTTGGTAGGAAAACCAAAATCGGTAGGCGCTACGAAGCACTTCGACGAGGTCTTCAAGGGCGACGTAATGTACTTTGAGAAAACCGGCCAGATTCGTCAGCGCATTAAGGTACTGCAACCAGGGCCGCTTACCGTTCAAGCTAGCGTCGAGTACCAGAGCTGCACCGACGTAGACGGCCGCTGCATTCCGGGCGACGAAAAGCTGAGCTTTGGGCCTGTGGAGGTATCTGGCAAAGCTGCTGCTCCTGCCAAAGCAAGTAAGCCGACAGGCGCCATCACACCCGCGTCGGCGGATAGTGTGGCCTTGGCTACCGTGGCACCCAAAGCCGCTCCCACAACGACAGCACCCACCGCCACCTCCGCTGATTCGGCCGCTACTACCGTAGCATCGTCGGACCCAGTCGTAGGGGATAATGCCGTAGCTGCTACGGCTAGTACCGCCG
>Ga0325401_1000624_pt1 | contig 26671 bp, 20 predicted proteins | sample PopdelMetagenome_FD_205666 | JGI IMG/M metagenome (GOLD analysis project Ga0325401, IMG submission 205666) | Populus deltoides microbial communities from Bellville, Georgia, United States - Xylem-PdKOR-R2 | ecosystem: Host-associated > Plants > Phyllosphere > Stem > Wood/Secondary xylem | place...
ACCTCAATCAGCTATGTTATATCTGGTCATTAATGGTTCATGACTTATGCAAACATGTATGATATATCATACGTTGCACGGCTTTCCTCCTGCAGTTTTACCTTTCTTTCGAGCCACTCCCTGCATCCAAACTTTCATAAATAAGCACAGATGGAATATATTGTAAAGCTAGGAAAAAGCACGGTTAAAGACATTGAGTTATTAGAAAAGGTTTAGAAACATACAGATGATTTCTCAGCTTTTCTCTTAATCTTTCCATTGGATGGTTCTTCAACGTCCATATTCTGATCGGTTTGATGAGCAGTAGCCTTTGTTATCTTGGCAGTCTCATCTTCAGAAGAGAAAGAAAAACCCTCAAGCGTTCCTACTCATACAAGTCATTTCAGCGAACTACAAAAGTGAGTCTATTTTTCAAAGGAATATTTCTCAATAAAGTAATTACATTAAAGAAACCATTAAATAAAAACCCTAACCTTCAACTGTAGTTTCATATTCATAAAAATTACTGCGTTTTAAGCTGAACGAAGTCATTCATGGTAGCCTCTATCTGATCAAGCACAAGAACAAAAATAATAAGACAAAACCATCTTATCTGCATAGAATGAGTAATCTGAAGAGCAAATAGGGCACACCTTTGCCTTGGATTGACCAAAACTAACCTGAACCTGAACCGGAAGGGAAACATGCTATATCACGCAATCATCCCTTTCAAAAGTAAAATGTAGAACAGAACCCATGGAAATCATGGGGGACCAAGATGGGGACGAGAAAGTGAAAAGAGGGGAGCGTGTCAAATCTGCAAATAAAAGAATTCAAGTAGAGATCCCTGACATACAACGTAAAATGTTCCGGAAGGAACTGTTGTTGTTCTGTATATTGTGCCTAAAAAAATAAAGTTTACAAATCAGAAGCAAGCTCTTTATGGAGGCATGCATAACAAAAAATCACAAGGACGAGGTTTTTAAGGTGGATATCGAAACCGAGCCAAAAATCAAGCAGAGGGGAAAAACGAGAGTGAAAAGTAAAGCACACAAGACACCAAGTAACATGGTCAAGTAGAATGTAGGGGAAATAAAACAGTATAACTTTTTTGTTGGGAATCTTTTCATAGATTGCTCGAGCTACTTTCTAATGAAGTTTAGTTATAGCAACATCAACATGATTGCTGTGAGCAAAATCTGGGAAATCATGCATAATGATTCTGAAGGGAAAAAAACTTTTTATTTCTGAAAATCTAATGCACTCCGCCACTAAGAAATGGTTGAGCTCTCTTCTGGTTCTATTAGAGGGGAAATATTTGAAAAATCCTACCAAAATCATCATAACAAAACAAAAGATACCTTTCAAGTCTAGGTGCATTTCAGAATCTCCAGATGGGGTATCTGGAATCACTGGTCGCCCAACAGCCCCCATTTCACCACTTAGATCAATGGATTCACCTTCACACTCAACAAGTGCCTGTACCAAAAAGCTTTTAATTAATCACTGATGTGCTTGTGCATGCATGGATAAATTTATGTACTCATTTCTTTATATACATAGATTTATATATTTTGTGGTGAAATCACAGAACCACCAAACTAGAAGCAAGCCCATTATTAAGCAGGGTGGTACATGGTCCAGAAAACAATGTGTCTAAGGACTCACCAAGAGACCAAATAACTAAGCAATACAAAAATAAGCAGCCGGCAGTGCGTAGTTTGCTTCTTCCCAGAACTGGACTTCTCTCATCCCAGGACTTTAAACCTTAATTATTTGAATTTCTACAAGTTATTGAGAGAGAAGACCTAACAATACATAAAAACTATGTCTATTAATAATATATCCAAGATAGCACTTTGAAGTTAGGAAGTTAAATGATATCTATAATTAAAGCAGATGAACAAGAAGTGATAAACAAGACAAATTGGAAACCTACCTTGGAACGCTGGACTTTCTCAGAAAGCACCAATGGTAACCTTGATGTAGAAACCTGCATGCTTATGTTACTGGGTGAATTGAGTGAAGCATGGGCAAGGGGTAGAAATATTGGTTACTACAGATAATTCTTACATGAGCATTGATAAGCTTCTCAGATGTGACTTCCTCTGTAATTTCCACATCACCATGGTTTCCTGTAATGTCAGTCAAGCACATTCTAAGAATATGTGAGAGAGAAAGATCTATGCATCAAATTTGGAGAGAAGTAAAATTCACCACAAGTGCCCTCTTCTCCTTGTACCTTTACTTTGCACATTATTGCTTTCATTCTTCCCCTTCTTTCCTTTCTTTGGAGCATGACCCTCTCCTTCTGGAGTTTTCAGAGATTTAGTTTTTGAGGCCTTTTTTTACTGGAGACACTTCTCTACTGTGCAAAGAAATGGGATCCTCATCGTTTCCACACTCTTCAATTTTACTTTTTTTGACATCCCATATAGGGCTATTATCATGACAAGACTCAGAGTCCAATGATAATGCCCAAACTGAATGGTTTGATGCCTGTTAGCGTCATTGTGCTTGTCAGTAATATCAAGCATATAAATAGCAAGCTAGACATCTTCCAACGAGTTATGTGATCATTAAATATAACAGCATTACCTCATCTAAGCTGCATGTATATTGATTCATCACAATCTATAGAAAGACAGCTGAATAAATAGAGATAGAGAGAGTTAAATTCAGGGAGATCTTGGAGGAACTCTGACAAATTAATTTGATAATAAGAGAATATTAGAACGGACATAACCACAGTGTAGGTAGCACATGAAGGCCTTAGAGAACTAAATATTCAAAACCAGTAACCATGCTAGGGCTTCCTATTAAAGAAACATTCCGCACGCCAATAGTGGTAGAAAGAAAGTCTAAAACTAGTTGACTGTATACAATATCGTTTTAATGCAATGAATGGTTAGAAATTAGATATCAACACCAAAATTCGTCACATCAGAATGAGCATAGCAGAGGACATTAAGAGTGGGGGAGGTGGCATGCCAACCTTCTGATTCCTTCACTTGTGAAACCAAGAAGGATGTCACTCTTAGAAACACCTGTAGCTTTTAGCAGAAAATTAAGGGTAAACTCCCTCAGTTTGCTGTTTGAAACCAGCCACAGTGTTATCTAACATCAATTTTGGCAATACATAAAAGCTTTCGTTGGCATATAACTATTAAACGACAATATTCCTTCACTATAGGAGCCATGTATAGCTAGCAGAAGCAACATTTCTTATGTGATATCCAGCTTTGGACAAAATTCTCCCACAAACTCAGACGACTCCCAAAACAGGCTATGGTATATACTTCACAGCTTTATGTACTGATCAATCAGAAACTATTGGCAGAAAACTAAAGCGAACACAAAAGAAGTGTTGGTATAAATGTTCTTACATGACGTTCTTCAGTATGCTTTGCAGATGTGCCATCCTCAATATCTTGCCCATCATCCCCATCCCCTGAATCATCAACAGAAAAACAAAGTGCATTACTTGAAAGCCAATACTGCATGAATTTGAAGGGAAAAAAAAAAAGAACCATTGAAGAAAACAGAAGAAATTGTGAGAAAAACCACCATATCTAAGGCTTATCACAAGCGATGGTACTGTATCTACCATTGAAGAAGAAACCAATAATGTTTCGCTAACATAAAATGTATTGTTTAACCTTTTCTTTTCTTTTTCTTTGCTCCCCCTTTTGATTTGGAAATCTTATTCAACGGAGAGTCTAGTAGTTGGAGCAACTGGATGGCTGTCTTCGTCTGAGGATGGAGAATCAATGGTATCACCCCCAGAAGGACCAGCCTTGGGTGAAGAGGCTGAATCAGAGGACAATGTCAGAATTGAGGCCTGTTAGGGAATGCTTTAGCGAGTTAGAATTGGAAACGTTATAACAAGAGCATAATTGAGCAAAACTGTATGCAGTTGCGACGAAATGACACATAATTATTGGTTAATGTTCTTGGTTGCTGGCTGGGAAAAGGTGAAAAGAAGAGACCTGGAAAGAAGGTAGCCAGTCTGTAGAATACCGTGAAAAAATAAAAAATATTTAGTTATTTATTAATTATATTAAATTTAACTTTTAATTATTATATATTTTATTTTTATTTTTTTAATTTTATCTCTTAAAATTTAATTTTTATATTAATTTTTATTCTTAATTTTTATTTTATTTTATTTTTTAACTAAAAGTTTTAATATATTAGATTAAATATTTATTTTTTAATTATTATTTAAAATAATTTAGCGAAATTAAATTTTTATTATTATCTGATTTTTTTTCTAGATTGTTATTTTTTATTTAAAATAATTTATAAAATTAAATTATTTTTTAAATTTATTTTTTTATTTTTTTATTTGATAGATTTGGTATTTGATGTTTTTACAAATTTTTAAAAAATATTAATAAATTTTTTTAACTTATTTTTCATAGCTAAATAATAAAAAATATTTTTTAATTTATTTTTTATAATATTATTAAATATTAAAAATAATTTAATTTTCAAGGATATAATTTATATAAAAAACTATTTTCTAGAAAGAAATTACTTTTAAGTTATTAAAAAAAAAACCAGAGGAAAATCGATAACACCTAAGCTGTAAAAAAAGGAAATGAAGGGAATAAAAACAAAAGAAAGAGAGAGTGAAGTCTTTTCTCCTCTCCCGTATCTTTCTCTATCCACATAGCTCGAAGCAGCGGCGGCGGCGGCAACAAAGTGGTAGGAAAAACAGGAATGGAGCAGCAGGGTAAACAAGGAGTAATTGTGTCCAAACTGCTACCCAATCAAGACCCAGTTAAGTTCGTACAGTTCAAGTATAAGGAATTGGAGGATGGCTTTAAGTCTTGGTTGTCGAAACAGTCTTTGCTTGTCGAGGCTGCCGTTGTCACCGCCACCAGCGGTGTTCAAGGCGCTGCCATCGGAGCCATAATGGGCACCATCACCCCTGACATCTCTTCCTCTATGCCAACTCCTCCTCAGGCTGCCCTCAACCCTCAAGCCATGGCCTCTCTCAAGCAAGCTCAAGTACCCTGCCTGTCTCACATACCTCACTCCATGCTTCTTGCTCTTCTTATTTATTTTTCTGTTTATTTCATTTATATTTTTTTACAAAAGGGTTTATCTTCTTACCTCACTTGAATTGCTGTGCTTTGAAATGGGAAAAGATTAGTTACCCTAAATGAATATCTTAAAGAGAGATACTTTTTTTCCTCAGATAACATAGAATTAGTTTCATCATCAAGTTACTAGGAGATTGTTATGAAATTTTATGAGTTAAATAAAATAGGGTTTTACTCTTTACTGCATCAGAGTTAATTTTTCTGAACTTTCTCTCCTTAACATGATTGTGGGGTGGCATATATTATTTGCTTCTGAATTCATATATTTTGGTAGAGTTTCTTCATTTGTTTGTTTTAATGCTGTATGATCTTGGAAATTGGAATACTAGCTCACAAGGTTGATGAGGATCCCTGTGGCAAAATCTACCAAGCAGTTTTTGCTTCTTGTAATGAAAATGGTGACTTTTCTGTTTGGTTCATATGAGTTCTATGTCTCACATACTTTCCCTTGAAACTCGGTTAAACATTCCAAGGAAGAATGTGGTGGAGAGGGCAAAAATCCTTCAGAATTGGTTTATCCTTGGAGTTATACTTCTAGTCAATATATTGAAGTAGATTGATTATGTGGTGACTGGAATTAATCAATACTGCTTCCATGAAGAGTTTGCTAATGTTTAACAAACAATATGCTTCACCTACAGGCTTTAGCCGGCGGTCCCTTAATACAAGCTCGCAACTTTGCTGTAATGACCGGAACTAATGCTGGTATAGCCTGTATCATGAAGAGATTGCGTGGCAAGGAGGATGTCCAATCTAGGTTAACTTTTTCTGCATCCCTTTTCCTTTGCTTACGTTCTTTTTCAGACAAGAATCTTTTTTCATGTCTTCATGTTCTCCTTAAGAGGATGATTGACCTCATAAACTGTTGTATTAGTTGAATTTCATTTAGCATTTTATGGTGACTCTCTGCACACAATTGAATCCTAAGAACTACAGATGTATAAACTAAGCTGCACAGATATCAGTTACCTACATTTTCTTTTGATACAACTATAGAATTCAAACCCAAACTCTTCCCTTTTCAAATAGATTCCATTAGAAGCATACAATAAATTAGAATGCCTGAAAATGTAGCAATGAACAGACCAATGCCTGATTTAACATGTCTGACAATGATATATCGTTATTGTCATGTATTAAACTCATCATCTCATTCTACAAACAGTATAGATCTTACTCAGGAAAATTAGGTCTTGAAAGGTAAAAAGATTCAAGGAAATTCAAAATCAGTGTAGGAAATGGAATACTTTTGTGGTAGGATACCATATATGGCTGGAGATTGGGTCAAAAAATCTCCAATTTTCTTTAGCTCAAGGTACTTTAAGTTTCAAGATTTCTTATCCCAAGGTGCTTTAAAGTCCAATCCTATCTTTCACTATTCAAATATTAATGAAGCCTACGAAAATGTATCCATGCCTTCACAGCCTTAGAGTATTCAAGTGTATTCATGGCGTCTCCAAAATATTGTTCTGTTTCTTTTTTCTTTTTAACTCTTGGATTAAAAGACATGCAATATGTGTCTGGAGTCATCTGACCCAAATTTCTATTGAAGCATTTCAAGCATGGTTGATGATTACCTATCCCAATAAATATTATAAATTTATTGTTGCAGCATGGTCGCAGCTTTTGGTTCTGGTGCCATGTTCTCATTGGTGAGTGGCATGGGTGGCCCAAACAATGCTACAAATGCAATAACTTCTGGACTTTTCTTTGCATTAGTTCAGGGTGGTCTTTTCAAGGTAAAGATATAAGGGAAGATTCATCTTTCTTTTCAACAGAATCATGCTACATTCAGTTTATTTCTTTTCCCATGCAAGTTGTGAGTATGGATTGAAAAAGCTTTCTATTTGATATTAGTCCTATCGAAAATATTTCTTGCTTTCATATAAAGAAGCAATCTGTTCTGGAGTCTTGTTTCTATCTTGAGATCATTCTTATATTCTGATTTTAATCCATGTTCTCTAACAACTTTCTGTTGGTTTTACCCTTGCCAATGCTGAGATAAACTTTTATGTGATTTAGCTGGGGGAGAAGTTCTCTCAACCACCAACTGAAGATTTGCACTATGCCAGAACAAGATCCATGCTAAGTAATCTTGGCCTCCAAAATTATGAGAAGAATTTTAAGAAAGGGTTGTTAACAGATCACACCTTGCCTTTACTGACTGATAGGCAAGTTGTTAGATGATCTAGTCTTCATTCACCTTATCTACGATCAATTTGCTTTTGTGTTCTATCAATATTTATCACGTAATATATTATTATATTTTAAAAAAAGATCTGTGGTGATCATTGATTGCTATGTTGTGTGTTCGGTTACAGTGCTCTTAGAGATGTGAGAATCCCACCTGGACCAAGGCTTCTCATTCTTGATCATATTCAAAGGTCTGCCTCATGCTCTATCCACGACACTACTACCTTTGGCTATTGTGTTTTATCTGATTTTGAATAATATTTTGTGTTTAGGGACCCGGAGCTGAGAGAGAAGACAGGCAAGCCGTGATTGATGATGTGTTAAAACGAATGGTTTAGCTGTGAGAGAGCATTTTGTTTTTAATACAACAGAGATTAGGGGGGAATAGTTGTTGTGTGATTAATAAGACAGCCTTTTTCTCGTTAACTATCCTTCGAATTCAATTGCTGTTCTATCGTCCAAGGAATTTCTTCATTAACATCCTAAAGCTTTAAATTTTGTTTTTGATTGCTGTGGAGCCTTGAATTGAATGATAATACGCTTAGCTTGTATAGTGAATGCAGTGGTAGTGTCTAAACTCCAATCAGGCGTTATATTTGGTTGAAGCAACTGTGGTAGCATTTGTATTGTGCTTTACTTTTGGGAAGCAAGGTTTTGCATGGAACTGCATGTCACCATCTCTTCCGGCATTTATCGGGGTGTTTAATACTGGTAGCAGTTATTTTTAAAATATTTTTTTATTTTTTAAAATTAATTTTGATATTAGTATATCAAAATTGTTGGAAATATATAAAAAGAATTAATTTAAAGTAATTTTTTTTTTTCAAATGTGCTTCTAAAACATAAAAATAAATGAGGGTTTTTTACTCTGAATCCTTGTTACAAGAATTAATAATTCTTTTCAAAATTTTAAGAGGTAAATACAAACTAAATGGGTTTTAAATTTAATTTATCTTTGGATTTGAATTAAATTATATATATATATATAATTTAATTCAAATCCAAAGATAAATTAACTTAAAATTATGAAACTAAATTGTTAGTTTGAGCCATATTGTAGGTCGAATTAATTTCTTTTAGTGAAAAAAAAAAAATTCCAGGTATAATTAATGTTTTTTTACTAGGAAAAAAAAACCTTGTGGAATTTAACTTGATATGACCAGCTCGACTTGATAAATTCAAAGATAACCTAAATGATTATTAAAAATATAGTTAGACTAAAAAAATTAAAACATTCTTTTTAAAAAATATTAAAATGAAAACATATTAGATCAAATCAGGTTAACCCGAGTTAACCTTTCAAATTCACGACCTGAGTCATCAGACCATGATATCCCTACACAAAATAAATTATGAAATTCAATTCCCGATAAATTCATTGTTGAATGAAAAAGTTGGTAAAAACTCTATCTAAAAAAAAAGATACAATAAAACGACCTAAGTCTACTCGAGTTAACTTACCAAACCCGTGATCTGGATCACAAGATTAGGATAATTTCATATAAAACAAACCAAAATAAATAACAAAGTCTAACTCATAATAAACTAAATGTTGAAGATATTATATGATGAAACTAAAAAAAAACAAAAAGAAAAAAAAAGAAAACATTATTCGCCAAATAGAATGAACATAATGAAAGTGAAACATCTTGGCCAGAATTTGATCAAGAAATCCAAAATGGACTGAGATTCAAAGCGAGATAATTCTTATTCCTGATTATTCTATTTTTTAAAATGGTACGAGATATACCAATCATTTTGAGCGGAATGAAATGAAATTGACAACCTTAATCTATAAGAATAAAAAGAAATCTCATTAATGCCTTGTTTAAAAACCAGGGAAATTATAATAGGAAAGCAACAAAAAGAAAGAACTTGGTTCTAGGAAACTTGGCTTGAGTTCTACCTTTACCAATTTACCCTATAATAAATATTACAATTACAAATTACATTAAATTAAAAAAAAAAACTAAAACTAGCGGGTAAAATTTAGAGTGCAAACACAACACATACTCATGAAACATTGTGGACAACCTGAGGATTTTTTTATTTTTTAGTTTGTGCATAAAAATTGAGGAAAGATAGAAAAGAGGGTAAAGAAATGGTTGTCAAGACTTAATTGTCGACATGTATCACTTTAGGAGGAAGAGCCCAACAAGATGATTTCGACTACACCAAGGAAGATCACCATTAGAGCTCAAAGAAGGTCACAAGTGTTGTCTCACACAACGACCTCCTTACACGTTTGTCCCGTACACATACAAGACAATCCTCCCTAGTTCTCTTATGCCATTTCAATTTAGTTCCATACTTCACACATTTTTTTATTTGGTTCCAAATTCTTTGATGACTTTTGAACTTGCTCCTAAATTTCATCCTGCTCAAAGCAAATTAAGGTCTAATAAGGGAAAAGAAAGAGATATATTGCTCAACTTAGTTAACTCATTGTGGTCGTGTCCATGATACAGGTCGTGAATTTCATGAGTTTACTCAAGTTGGTTAAGGTCAATGTAATATGACATTTTTTTAAAAAATAATTTATCAACAATTCTTTTATAGCTATTCAATTTAGTCTATTTGATAACTCTTTAATTTGGTATCAAATTTCATCCCACTTTAGGCTAATTAAGACCCAACTGAGAATAAAATCATGGGTATAAAAGGAGACATATTACCCAACCAAATTACCTTATTATGGTTGTGTCTATGACCTGTATCACGAATTTCATGGGTTAACCTAGGTTGACTAGGTCGATACAATATGATATTTTTTTAAAAGTTTATCCCCATATCTTTTATAACTCTGCAATTTAGTCAGAAAATTCATCATACCCTATGCTAATTAAGGTCCAATTAAAGCCTAATAAAAAAGAAAACAAGGGATGTAAAAAAAAAAGGCATATTAGCCAATTGAGTTACCTTTTTGTGGTCATATCTATGATCTATGTCATGAATTTTGAGATTAAACTAGGGTGACCAAGTTGATATTATATGGATTTTTTTAAAAAAATTTCTTCCCTGGTTCTTTTACATCTCTTCAATTTAGTTTTAAATTTCATCCAACTAGATCCAATTAAGGCCTAACCAGGGAGAAAATGAGAGGAAAATGAAAGAAATAAATTGCCATTATGGTCATTCCCATTATCTTGACGGGTTAACCCGGGTCAATACAATATATCATTGCATTTTCATTTCACTCCCTAATTTTTTCTTACGATTTAATCCCTAGAGTCTGATAAGGTTAGGTAGAGGTTAAAACAATGACGACGTAGTCAATCATGTTAACCTCGACATGGATCATAACATTGAGATAACCATAAAGCAAGCAAACCACAATAAATTATGAAGTTAAATTTCTAATAAACCAAGTGTTGAAGAATGTAATTGTTAAGAAAATAATCAAGGTAAATACTATTGTTTATTTCCTAATTAATAAAAGGAATAGATCAATGAATTCAACAACTCTAGGTAATCAAAAAATTATATGATCAAGCATATTTTCTATAATTTATTTTATTTTATTTCGTTGTTTATTGTTATATGACTATATAAACTCTACATGAGTGTAACACATATATCAAATTATTGAATAATAACATCCTCTTATATTCTAAATTTCTTCTTAGTATTGAAGCAAGTCGATTATATACTACTTTAAATATTGACTTCTGCTCTTTCAGTGGGCGACTTTATGCTGTTTGTCCAACTACTTTAAAATACTTTATTTTCAATCCTCTTCATTGTTTATCAAATATTTTATTTACTATCATTTTTTAATGATAAATCAACTCATGATAAGAAAAGGTCTTAAGATCATATAGGTGACCAAATGACATCCAAAAAATACAAAAAAAAATGAAGGTGCAAGATGACAAAGCCCAACAAAATAATTGTTATTATGCATCAAAAGAACGACATACAAACAAAAATAAGAGAAACTTAATGCAAGTTGATAAATTCTTGCACAAGATATAAGATGGCATAGAAAAGAGACAAAAAAAAAAGAGTTCTTCCTAAAAAAGAAAAAGAAAAATGGCCAAGGAGTCATGATAAAAAGAAGACACCAGCCTGATGAAGAGTGAGCCAAAATAGAGTGACCACTTGAAAAGCCAATTCTTGAAAAGAAAAATGGCTAAAAATATTGCATCAACCATAAGAGAAGAAAAATGGCTAAAAATAACTATATTTAGAAAAGTACAATTATTGAAGATAAGCAGGTGAGACTACAATGACAATAAAAGTTGTGTATGTCATGTTTATGAAAAACATTTGTCATGAGTTTGAGGGAGTATATTAAGAAAATAATTAAGGTAAATATTATTGATTATTTCCCAATCAATAAAAAAAAAGATTAAAGGATTAACAACTTTAGACAATCAAGAAATTATGTCAATCATCTAATCAAAGAAGATGATCAAACATATTTTCTATAATTTATTTTATTCTATTTCTTTATGTGTTTTGTTATATTGTTATATAAACTTTACATTTTTTATTCTATTTCTTTATGTGTTTTGTTATATTGTTATATAAACTTTACATGAGTTGAATGTAACACATATATCAAATTATTAAATAATAATACCCTCTTCAATTCTAAACTTCTTTTGAAATTAAAAAAAAACATAAATTAAAAAAAAATGTAAAAAGGGAGGCATATTGCAATATAGAATTTTTTTTCCTTGCAAAAAATATAGATTAAAAAAAAAGATAGAAAGTCATGTCCATGATCTGATTGTGAGTTTTTCAAATTAACTCAAGTCGGTGCAATATGACTTTTTTTAAAAAAAGAATTCATCATCAATTCTTTTATAGCGAAACCGTCACTTGCTATTGTCCCCTCTAATTCTTTTATCCGAGCGTTGCAGTCTTTCTGGGAAGCTTCAATTTAGTCTCTTTGACAAGTCTTCAATTTGATCTCAAACTTCATCCCACATAAGGCTAATTAAGACCCATCTGAAGAGAAAATAATGGATAAAAAAGAAGGCATATTGCCCAACCAAATTACCTCTTTGTGGTTGTGTCCGTGATCTATGTCATAAATTTTGCGATTAACCTAGGATGACCAACATCTATATATGCCATCTTTCTTTTTTTTAATTTCCTCTGTTTTTTTTACAGCTTTTTAATTTAGTTTCAAATTTCATCTAATCGGACAACCGAACATCAATTAAGGCCTAACCAAGTAGATAACCAGGTAGAAAAATAGAGGAAAAAAAAACAAATTGCTCAACTAAATTAGCTTATTATAATCATTTTAATTACTCTGGTTATAAATTTAATGAATTAATTTAAACCAATATAATATATCATTGTATTTTTATTTTACTTAATTTTTTTTATTTAATCGTTGAAGCCTATAAAGATTAGGTAAAGATTAAACCATTGACAGTTAAAAAATAAATAAATTGTGAGCAAGATCACCAATTGAAGAGGGTGACTAGTTCACCTCTTGCCTCATGTAAGTCACCAACTCTCTTTTACATTTATTAACACATATATGGTAGAAAATTCAAATTTTTATCCAGCACACGGGTAAAGTTTTCAATTTGCATTTCACACTTTTCGTCATATGAAAAAATTATTGTGCTCTCGCCTGCAATGAAGCGAAAGTGTTTCGCAATGCGTTTGAAAAATATTTTTAAAAAAATTTAATTTTTTTATTTTAAATTAATATATTTTTAATATTTTTAAATTATTTTGATATAATAATTTTAAAAAAATAAAAAAACATTATTAATATATTTTTTTAAATAAAAAATATTTTAAAAATCAACCACACTATTATTCTTCCTAGCTCATCAAGTTTTTTATCAACGAATATGTGCAGAGACAAACTCTGGCTGCCCAGGTAAAAACAGTTAATTAAACTGTTCTGCTGCTGCCATTAGAGGGTTGGTTACTCCCTCTGCAACCAATCTAAAAAGGTAAGCTGCTGTCAGAACCCCTGGACAACATGTTACCATTGGCCATGCATGCTTCGGTACATCTCATACAATGATTTTTTCCAGAGAAGGTTACGACGATACAGGAGAAAACACTGCTGAAATAAAACTACAAAAAGAAGAAACTAATCAGGGCAGGGCGAATACTCAAATTCCATTCACTCTTTCTAGAACAAAGAAAAAAGGAAAAAGAGAAAAAAAATGTACAAAATTATTGACTCTCCTGAAATTGGGATAGGGAGGGAGTCTTCAATCATCTAGAGAGAGGCCTAATCAACGTACAAAGGTACAGGCAAGAAACATACCTACCCGCTCCCAGATACACATATGCTTGTTGAGGAGCCAAGAAGACAAGAAAAAAAGAAGAGAAAAGGGGATGTTGACGATGATGATGGTATTAATTGGTTAGATGGAGCAGATTGCGGGCTTGGGAGAGCTCGTTCATGAGAGAGAGAATGCGGGATTGGTAGGCACGGGCTTGATTGGCAGCCTCGGCCTCCAGCTCACCCAGCTGGGAGCAGAGACTCTCCTCAGCCTCCTCTGCCACTCTGAGCCTCTCCCATGTCCTTTGTAGCTCTGAAATCATCTTTGCCTCCCTCCGTTTGCTTTCTTCGAGGGCTTTCTCCAGCTCCTCATTTCTCTTCTTTAGCATCATCTCCTGATCATCTCTATCCTTGGCCAACCCCATTACGACTACTATTATTCTCTCTTCTTCCTTGGCTGGCTCCGAGAAGACAAACCACTGTAATTTTATCTCTTTTGGTTTATGGATGGCAACCAGTCCCTGCCCTTGTGGTTTTCTTATAGCCTCAATCAGTTGTGTCCAGGTTCAATGTATCTTCTCTCCCGATCTCCGAAAGACTAGCACTTGCCATTTCGTCTCCACGTGTTGGTTTTGCTTACGTATGTGCTTTGCTTGCTATTATATATTTATACACCTACTTTTATATTTATTATAAAAAGTTTTTGTTTAGTCCTCATAGTTTAGTAAGAAAAATTAATTGGTTCTCGAGGTTTTAAATTATATATTTAATCTTTATATTTTTTAATATTAGTCCTCATGTTCTTAAAATCTATTTATAACTCTCTTTTTTTTTCTTTCTATTCATGTCCTTTTCGATTTATTTTTATTTTAAGAAATAGAAAGAAAACGAGATGGAAAGATTAATGAAAAAAAGAAAATATTTTACAAAAAAATGTATTATCAAATGAGTATATTCAATACAAATTAAATGACTATTTAATAATCTTTGTTACTGTGGAATTTATTTTAAGAAATCACTAAAAGAACTCAGCGTGTAATAATAGTTTCAAAACATTCAATTCTTTTTCCTTGTTCGAGGAAAAACAAAGAAAAAAAAAACGATTGCTCGTCATTGCATTCCCACTAAAAAGAACACCCATTGGTCATGCTCCTTAGCGATGCAAACAGAAAAGTTCTCGAAGGACAGAAGAAGAAGAAGAAGAAGAAGAAATTATCGTTACAATTCCTTATAGTTTTTTTAGACACCCTCCTGCATCTACACGTGAGGCTGAGGCCCAATTTAATAGTTATCTGACAATGAGATTGCAATCCTCGTAGCTACGAATATTTCCAGCCCTAGGAGGCCCAACCCAAATGCAAACCAGAACAAGAAACGAAATTGGATTTTTAGCCTCGTGGGCTGGGGCTATTCAGTGGTTTGATTAGCGTCATGGCTACCACCAATCTCTATTTTAGTTTACGATTCATAAACTGACAAAACACAACAGCAAGATGATTTTAACTGGAGTTTATAAACTAATTAATGGGATAATTAAACAACGCTAATAATTGATAACTGGGGTCCAGGACATGTTGAAAGGGGCGGTGGAGCGGAGGAGTGTGTAGTGTATTTTTAATAGGGGAGGGGGAGGGGGAGAGGCGGAGGTTTTTTGAGATGGGTTTAGCGTTTTAGGATGGATGGGTGAATAAGTGTTCCATCATTGGATCTGTTTGATCATCGTGACAAGTTCTAGGTAGTAGTGTAGACTATGAACTCATCTTCCTTTTAAACCCCTTCCATTTCCATTTCCCCTTCCACCACTGCTTCGCTTCACTTTTCTCTGAACCTTTTTCCTTTAACCATTTTACCTCCTCCTGCTGCGAGGAATTCTGTTTCTCCCTTCTCTCTCTCCGCGTGCGTGCGTGTTTTACCTCCTCTTCCTACGCCAGCCAGCAAACCATCTCGCATAATTTATTTGTTGTGTGTTGGATTGTTTCACTTCTCTCTTTCTCTCTGCCGGCAAAAAATTAATTACTAATCATTCCCTTCCCTTCCCCTCCCTTCTCCCCCACGCCTCTTCTTTTTGTTTTGTTTTGTTTTTTTTTTTTTTGGCTGGTGAGTTTTCCATTCCTTCCCCCCTTTTTTCTTATAAACATTTTATTTATTTACATCAAGATCGCTTTGCTTGCCTTGCGTTATGAGATCAAGATTTTCTTGTTCTTTTAATATCATAAAATCTTGAATCAGATTGAATTTGTTCTTGATAATTATTGCTGCACTTTGGATCAACATTTATCTGTCTATTGAGCTATCACTCCCGGCCTCATCTGATCTGATCCGTCGCTCTTCGATTGCTTTATTATGCTTCTTACTATTCACTAATCCATTGTCATTTTGTTTATTTTTTTGCTTCTTCTACAATCTGTTCTGTTGTATGCTTGCATATTATAACATAAAAGCTTCATTCATTTGGTCAACTGGCTTCTCAAGAGCAGAGCTGCCCAATCCATTCTTAGCTTCATTTCCTCTTACTCAACCTTTTCCATATTTCCCTTCTTTCCATTTTTCCCCTTTAATCAAAATTAATCTTCTTGTTTATCCCTAACCTCAGAGCAGAGCAGAGAATCGTGGTTTTATCTTATTTATTGATTGATTGTCATCGGGATTTTCCTCGAGTACCGTGGATATGCATGGTCATTCTCACCATGATTCTGGAAAACAAGAACAAATCATTTCCCATTTTCTATTGAAGAGCTTGCACATCATTTTGGAATCCAGGATTCCCTCTCTTCATCCCCATAATCACCCTCGGGACTTTTGTTCCATTTCTCATGTTAAAAAGAGTGACAAATGGTTCAATTTAGCTCTTGGAGACCGCCCTGCTGCTCTAGATAACTTGAGTTTTTGGCACAGAAATCTCATGGATCCCATGGTTATTGATGTAATACTTGTTCACCAACCGTCTCCTCCATCTTCATCCATGCACAATTTGTATGTTGACCCCGGGACATCTGTCGAGACAGTTTTAGAGAGGTGGGTTGTTCACTATGAGTCCCTGCGGGTTATGCCTCCCCAAACCGCTGAAAGTTCTGCCTCTTACAAGAAGACATATAAGAAGTCAATCATACTCTTACGCTCCCTTTACTCCCACATGAGGCTTCTCCCAGCATACCGGATCTTTCGTCAGCTAAGCTCATCCAAGCAAACTTACAATTTTGATATCATTTACAAAGTTTCTTCATTTTGCGAACCCTTTTCCAGTGCAGATGAGGAATTAATGAAGGAGCTCAGTTTTGTCCCTGTTGAGGCCCTGCCTGGCAGCCTTTGTGTATCTGTGACCTATCGTTCAACACTATCTGATTTCAAGCTTGAGCCTGTCACAACTATGCCACCAAAGATTATAATGGACTATGTTGGTAGCCCTACCACTGATCCTCTTAGGTCTTTCCCCTCTTCAGAGAAGGGAGTTGGTGCTACATCCTTTCCCCTGAGAGGAATGCAACCGCCTGTTTCTTCTCCTTTTCAACGCCCTCATAGCTGGACAAGCGGTTACCATAGAGCAGCTCATATGATGAACCAACCACTTGGTGGATCTCCACCACCTTATCGCACATCTCGCATGACGTGTGATTTTCCATCTTCTCCTACTGATTTTTATGGCCATAGAGCCCAAAACTATCGACCACCAACTCCTCAAAAGGCTACTTGTTATGATGAGTACCAGATTTCCCCTCCATTCTCACCATCAATGTCCCCTTCTACCCCAACACACCTCTACAATACTAGTCCTGTGCTAGCTCGCGTTACTTCAGAAACCGCACCCGTAACTATTCCACTTCCTATATCAGGCAGAAGTTCTAGATACCTTTCTCCTAACTTTTCTGATTCAAGTAGGCATTCTCTTCCACCTTTATCTCCCAGAAGCACAAAGCACGATTCATCATCACAGGAGTCTCCTTCTGGGATTCGATCATTCAAGAAATCAGAAGCTATAAGGTTTGCCGAGTTAAACTCTGGCAATGTAAATCATTATTCTGGTCAGAAGGTAGTCTTAGCTCCCATCGACATGTTTTTAACGGTTTTCATTCCTGCATGCGAACTCCATCTATCTAATCGTGTTCTGACTAATGAGGCTAATTTTATTTGTTCTGTAGCTGCTCAAAGATAGCAAAGATGATTCAGGGCGCTTCTCAGGATTGTTATCTTCTAGTGGTTCTCCACGCATTGGTTTTTCTAGAAGTTCAAGTAGATTATCTTTCCAAGATGATTTAGAGGATGACGATTTCTCATGTCCTTTTGAGGTTGATGATGTTGACACATCAGATTCCTATGCCAGGTACCTATATTTACCTCAAATATTCAGCTGCGATAAAATGGCAGGCATAATTAGTGTTTACCTAACCAATATTTTATTCTCATGTGGATATTTTCAGTATGAACATCTCTGCTATGTTGGTTGCATGTTTAGTTTGGATCTATTGGGTAAAGCCTTGTGATTGGTCTCTAGATTGCATGAAATAGTTCTCCTGAAAGATAGATAGTTCAGTTTGTTCCAGTTTTCTCGATTAGTTTTGTTATCAATTCCATCTCTATTGTTGTTTCTTTGTTTTAACATGAAATACTTCTCCTGAAAGATAGAAAGTTCAGTTTGTTCCAGTTTTCTCGATTAGTTTTGTTATCAATTCCATCTCTATTGTTGTTTCTTTGTTTTAAGTCGAGGGGGTGATGTGGAATGCTTTGTTTGATATTACGTTATCTAAGCTAATAGTAGTATGGAAAATTAATAAATTTGTCAAGGGAGACCTAAGGAGAAAACAGGTAGTAGGAAAAGATAAGTTTAAATGCAAGGATACTCTCAAATGAACAAGAGAGATTTTATGTCTGAAGAAAGATAGCATAACTTGCTTGCAGTTTGGCACAACCTGTTCCATGATATCTCCCACTGATGAAGTTGAGAGAAAACACAATGATGCTTTTATTTTCAATCCTGGTATTTTGACGTTCCATGATTCATCATTTTGTTTGTGCATTTGCTCTTTGTGCTCAAGTTCACCTGTTTACGATGCTTTTCTTTTCAATCCTGACATTTTGACGTTCAATGCTTTTGCTGCTGGGTTATTTTTCTTATTTATTTTAATCACCATGACCTTCGTTTTGCATTTTCTTTTGAGTCCAGTTCCCACACTGCAGCAGTAGGGAAAAAATCTCAAGATGCTGCTGTTGGTATCCTTGTTCAGATGCTGCGGACAGCGCCTCCCCTGCGACAAGATCCAAGTTGTTACTCATCCCAATCCATGAGGACTGATGTAGAGGAAGGGATAGGCATAGCTTCTGGGTTTTTTATGCCAAGAAAGACAGGAGATGCGCTAGAAGAGCTGAGGAGTTACAGAGAAATGAAAGACCTACTACTCTCTAAGAGTGGAACTCGGGCGGTCAGCAAAGAAGAAGCTTAACTGCAGCTGGTTCTGGCGGGTTCATTATCTTAGAGAGACTTTGAGTTAGGAAGGGAAGGTACACGAAGGAACTGTTGTAATCAAAATAATTAACAACAGAAGCTCCACCATAATACATTTTATAACATGACAGACCATTCTGTGAAGATAGAGTTTAACATATTACGGGAATGAATGTCGAACGTTGGCGCAATTACGGGACCTGTTTTTGGTTCGGTTCTGTTGAGTCAGCTAAAGCAAGTTCCCGAATGAAAGGGATGGCAAGTAGTTGCAAGTTTTAAGAATTTGTGAATTGGAGGGTAGGATGAACTGCCTGCTGTAGTAATAAATTATTTTAAAGATGTATTGAGGCTTATAATATCTTTTATGTGAAAATCTTACATTTGCAACAGTAATGGGTAACAATTTATAAGCGAGAGAGAGAGAGGCCACGCATATTGATTAATTCATAAAGAAATTCTTATTTAACTTCGTTACTTCTCTACTGAATAGTTAATTTCATCATTTTTTTTTAGAATAAATCTTCATTATCTCAATCCATTGGAAAACTGATATTTTGCCTCTCTTTTTCTTCCTGAAAATTGATTTATTATCGTTTAATTATTAGGAGTATTAATTAAGACAGAAACTAGAATCCGTAAAGGACAACACGGAGGGCAGGCAGTTGGCAGGCAACTAACTACGTGTTTCTGAGTTTTTTTTTTTTTTTACTCAAGTCAACTAACTACGTGTTTCTGAAAAACATTAAATTAATATATATATATATATATATATATATTTAAAAAAAAAAAATTTTTTTTATAGATTTTATGCATTAATATTAAAAATAATAGGGCTTTCTTGTATTCTACTCCTACTTATGCCGCGTTGCCTCCACGTCTGCCTTCCTGATGATATAATCCTATTCTTCTTTGGTTCCTTCAAAAAGTTTTACACTGATCGCTCTGCCTGGTACACTATAATTATATCTTGCAATGCAGGATGGATAGAATATAATTAAAGAAATAATAAAATGGATTCTCTTGCAAGTTGTCCCTTAACCCCTCCTCCGTATTGAATTATAAATATTCGATGGTGGATGCTTGCATGCCAACAACCACTTTGACAAGGATGATGATGGTGATGTTGTTGTTGATACTGAAAAGGATGAGCAATTTGCAAGGGACTTGGAATTGGCCCAACAGCTTTCTCTTGCCCCTCCATCTTCTACACCCACAGCTCTAGAGAACAACACCATGGTTGAAAAGATTTCTTGTTTGATTGCTTTGCAGAATAGGAGCTCCTTTTACCATGTCAACCCCCGGGTGGCTTGATCTCCTTGTTGTCCTGATGCCAACACCACTGTCTTCCTGTCTGGCTGAGGTGACCATTTTCAGAGCTTGCGTTCTGCAGATGTTGGATGGGTTGTGGTTGGCGTAACACCCAAATGCTTAGTTCCCATTTGCTTTCCCATAGACAAGATGCCAGAGAAGTTTTGTTTGGTGGCTCTGTTTTTGTCTCCGACATTCCCTTTTTCATAGGTGGCTTGAGGATTGCCTGGGAAAAAAGGTTTTGATGCCCTTGGCTCTCATCATTTCAACAATTCTGTCTATGGTTCTAGACATCGGATTGGAACTACTGAATGTGCTTCCCCTTTTGGCTCTTTTGGCCTTCGTGCTAGAATTGTTGATTTTGGTCCTGAGGAATTGCAAAGCCTTTTTCTTTCTGTTCCCAGTACCAGTCTTCCCTCACCTCTCATGACAACAAATGCCAGAGGCAAGAGAAAAGCTTCTCAGGTTTATGAACCCATGGATAGATATCTGGTGGGTCGAAATTGTGATGTTTCGCAGCTAGAATCTGTTGTGAATGACAAGTCTCGATCCTCTACCAACAACAAGGCTGGTGGAAGTGATTATTCTGTGGCAAATAAATTTCCATGAAAGAATGAGGGTCATCGGGCTCTTCTCGATGGGATGTGGAATTATTTTTCAAAGAAAAGCTGCCTGAAATCGACATGTTGTCATTTCCAACAAAGCGCAAGTTATTCTTGCCATGCATCTTACTATTTGCTACATAGTTTTATGAAAAAAAATGTAATTCTTGAATTATTTTTTATATTTGGTAGTATAATAAAAAATAAATTAAAAAATATTTTTTAATATTTAGTTATGCTATGGAAAATAAGCTAAAAAATAACTTATTAATATTTTATTTTTTTCAAATTTATTAAAATAATGAGAAACAAATCTTACAAATTAAAAAGTTGAATGAGAATAAAATTGAAAAAAATATAATTTCATAAATTATCTCAAATGAAATAAATAATAATCAAAATAATAGAGATCAAATTTAAAAAAAAGATGAAGAAATTAAAATAATAATAATTAACATTTCATAAATTATTTCAAATAAAATAAGTAACAATCAAAAGAATAAGAATCAAATTTTATAGATAAAAAATTTCAATAAAAAAACGATAAGAAAAAAATAAAATAACAATTATAAAAATAAGTACCAAAGTTAATATAAAAATTAAATTTTAAGAGATAAAATTGAAAAATAAATATTAAAAACAAAATATATATAGCAATCAAAATTTTGAGGATCAAATTTGATATAATCAACAAATAATATGATATTTTTAAATTTTTCACAACTTCCGGAAAGTATTTTTAACCTAAATTTTTCAGAAAAATAATTTTCTTAAAATTAAGTTAAATTTTTTTTTTGATCAAAAAATATTTTTTATTAATTAACTTTTTTAATAATAAATAAACACAAAAAATTTTTATTGGATTGAAGTCAGGCGTCACGAGAATAAAGTGCTGCAGTACAACCTCTTGATTTTGGACCCTGCTCATGTAAGTAATAAACCTCCTGCGTTTTCGGCTTGATTCTTGAAGCATGTAATAAAGGACACCAAAATATTCAAAACCTTAACATGCTAATTCCCTATTCATGTCTCACTGTAACTATTCTTATGGGAATTCAGGTTGTTACGTGCAATGAATCTTGCATTTAACTGTTTCCAGTGTTCAACTTCAGTGATCAGGATCAGCCATTTACAAGAATAATTTATTGGTTCCATCTTTCTTCCTCTTTGGCCTTAATATTAGTAATGAATCTAGAAAATATAATGCTCTTTGTAATTTGTATCCCCCAAATATCCAGAGGTTAGAGCTAGTTAAATTCTAGCCTTTCTATCTTGATACATTTCTGCTGAGAAATTGTTGTCACATAACTTGTGGAAAGGACATGAATCCTATAATTTGTGGTTTTTGAAATAATTCAATCCATATGACAAGTTTTCAGTTTGGAAATCTTTGTTGAACATTGACATTGAAGAAGCCCCATTACCAGGTTCTACTCCTCTAGTTAACCTGTTTTCTCTCTCTATGCTGTTATTTCATGTGGAAGCTTCACATCGGATTTTTCTTCTTCCTTCTTTCCAGTTGTGTCCCATTGATCCTGGGATAGCAAATGGACAGGAGATGGAGCAGCTCAAGAAAATAGATGGCGTCTTCATTGCATTTTAGAAGAATATTTCAAATTTCTGTGCTTCTCTTTGATCCTTGACCATTGGTAATTAATTAAATCTCATCCCTTTCTTTTTAATGATGAAAAGGACATTTGCATCTACATCATGCTTTGACTTGTAGTTGATATATAAAGTTCACGCAGTAAACTAACATCTATGATGGAAGAGGAATCACTCTTCTATTAAGTTCTGGAGCTGGTATAATCTCGAATATAATCCATCAGATGTCGCTATTAGAGCTGAGTGGCTACCCATCTGAACAATCTCACCTTTATCCATTACGACTATAGTATCTGAGTTTTTAACTGTAGAAATCCTGTGTGCAACTGTGATCTGTGTGGTTGTGTACCCGGAGCCCCTGTTGTCGTTCAGTTTTACTGATCCCAAAGCACTCACTATAGATCTTTCAGTCTCAGTGTCGAGGGCACTCGTTGCTTCATCGAGGAGCAAAATTGCAGGCCTTTTTAGTAGGGTTCTAGCAATTGCTATCCGTTGCTTTTGTCCACCTGAAAGTTGGCAGCCTTTCTCCCCTACAACTGTATCATACCCATCAGGAAAATTACTTACAAACTCGTGTATATTTGCCTCCCTTGATACCTTCACAATTTCAGTTTCCGAAGCCCCTTCATTCCCATAGATGATATTGTCTCTTATTGAGGAGCTAAAAAGAAGTGGTTCTTGTTGCACCCACCCAATTTGTCTCCTCAATTTCCTCAGATTGTATTCTCTTATATCCTTCTTATCAATTAAAACCCTTCCTTCCCTTGGATCATAGAATCTTAGCAAAAGGGCCAAAACCGAGGACTTTCCAGATCCGCTTGGCCCAACAAGTGCCACCTTTAATCCAGCTTCAATTTGTAAGCTGAAGTTGTGGAGAACCGTCACTTCTGGTCGTAATGGGTAGTTAAATTGGATGTTCTGAAATTCAATTCTCCCCACGATCGTTTCAAGATCTGGACTCTTTGGAATATCTGGTTGAATTTCGGTCTCCCGGTCAAGGGTTTCGAATGCAGGAGCCAGTACACCAATGGCAGAGATGACAGTGGGGATCAGAGTCCATAATTCTGTGATTGAAGGTACTGTAAGAGAGAAAATCTGGTATGATCTTATGCCATCTAAGAAGGTGGCTTGATGTTTGTCAACTAAATGTGTTGTGTACCATAGAGCAACGGCATGTGCAATATTCCATAAACAAAGGGAGACGCCCTGAATGAGCCCATATTTGATACTTTCGTTCCTGCTCCTCCTTTTTGGATTTTCCAGACATATCTTGGCTTTCTTGAGAATTTGCTCTTCATGGCAAAATGATGCAATGGTTCTTATGTTGGCTGTGGACTCGGAAGCAAGTTCAACAAGTTCAAAATGTGCAGCAGCAGAGTCACCTGAAAATCCTTTGGCAGACTTGGCTTGAATTAGTCCACCTATGAAATGGCAAGGCATCACTGCCCAAGCTACCAGACCCATTCTCCAATTGACAACCATGCTAACAATTGTTGCAATCAGAATGGAGGAGAGGCATTGGACAATTACAGACATGCGATCAGAAATTATGATTTTGACCTTGGAGGTGTCGTTGATAATCCGAGAAGTAAGTGAACCAACAGTGTTCTCAGGTTTCTCAAACCATGCTAATTCATTGAGTAGAACACCTGCAAAAACAGGTTTAATTTGTATACTTATGGCTTGATCAGGAACAGAGATTGATTAATGGTGATGCGAGGATATATGACAAAAATATGTAAGTGATGATGCAGGTACTGGTTGACATAACTGATACCTGAATATAAAGCTTGTCTGAGGTTTGCCATTGCCTTCTCTCCTACTGCTCCAAAGAAGTAGTGCTGCAAGGTGTGCGTGAATAATGAAAGGAGTCCTATTAGAGCAAACATGATTGAAAACCAACCAACACGGCGATTTGCATCTTCCTTGTAGTATGTCACTCCAACCGTTATAATGAAGTACCCGAAAAAGGGCTTTGAGATACCAGAGAAAGCCGCTGCAACAGAGCCAATGACAGTCTTTACAAGATCTTTATGTTCCAATCCAAACCATATTCTGAAGAATGGACTAGCTTCCTTCCTTCCTTTCTGGTCCTCTTGCAAGGGAGGTTTGCAAAGGTGCTTGTTGGGTTCTCCACGTTCCTCATGTTGATCAAGGTCTGCAGATAAAAGCTGTTGGTTGGTACTTGCTGATTCTTCAGACTCTGCAGTTCTGTCATATGGTTCACATTATTCAATTAGACTCTTTCTGTTACTGAATTTATGATGAAGGAAGAGGGACAAACCAACCTTGAGTTGTTAGCTGTGCTGATGTTCTGCATGCTAAAAAGTTTACCATACACTTTGCTGGTCTCTAGTAAGCTGCGGTGTGTTCCTGTCTCTATAACTTGTCCATTCTCTACAATCGCAATCATATCTGCATGAATAATAGTTGACATCCTGTGTGCAATCAAGATGACTGTTCTTCCCTGCATAGCCTTCTCAAGGGCATCTTGAACCAGCTTCTCTGATTCTGAATCGAGTGCACTTGTGGCTTCATCAAGCAAAAGAACTGGAGGATTTTTTAGAATAGCTCTTGCTATGGCAATTCTCTGCTTTTGTCCCCCAGATAATTGGAATCCCCTTTGGCCTACCTGAATGTTGTCATTGTAGTCACACATAACAATTTCAATATAGAAACAAATTTGTAGCATATTATTTACAGGTGTATCAATTGAAGTATTCACAGAGATGGAGGAACACATTGTATCTGTGTTTCACCGTGTTTCATCCCTTAAAGTCCATGCTCCTGGTAATTAAGTGAATTATTTCATACTACAATGCAGGTCATCGTTGTATCTGTGCTTGCTCTGCAATGGCTCTTATATCTATGAGAAAGTTCATACTAATTAATCACAGAAAATTCTGTTTTAGACGCTGTGGTAAAAAATGAACCAAGATGCATTGGTAATTAAAATAGTGGTTCGTGTGGAGCAACTAGATAGGGAGCAAGTAAATGACCTCTGTTGAGTACTGATTTGGTAGTTGAGAAATGAAGGAATGTGCATTTGCCATCATAGCTGCGTTTTCAACCTCTTGATCATCAGCACCCATGTTTCCCACCATTAAGTTATCCTTGATCGTCCCAGCAAAAAGGGACGGTTCTTGGGAAACTGCTCCTACGTTCCTTCGCAGAAATTTCAAATCAAGATCCTTAATGTTATGATTGTCGATGAGGATCTCCCCTGGGAAACAAAGGGTTGCACATTTTGTCAGGGTTGACAGATCAGGTTCAATCATGTATTTTCATGAAAAGCATCCATTCCTGTTTTCATGCATTTAAACTAGATGCACATGGCATATACAATTTTAGGATCTAGGGTTTTGGATGTATGGATACGTTATAAATGTATCCTAGTGTGTGTGTGTGTGTGTGTGTGTGTGTACATATCAGGGTTCCTTGAATTGTAGTTTAATCATTTTCGTTGAATGGGAGGAGCTGCAAACCTTTGGAGGGATCATAGAACCTTGCAATTAGGGAAATAACAGTACTCTTCCCGCACCCACTACTTCCCACCAACGCAACCATTTTTCCAGATGGAATTGACAAAGAAAATCCCTTGAGTATCAGTGCGTCCTGCCGGGATGGGTATGCAAAGTGTACATCACGTATGTCAATGTTGCCATCCACTCTATCGAGAGTCTTCCCCTTTGAATCATTAGTTATGAGAGGCTTCCTCTGGATAACATCAAAAAGTTCATTTCCCGCAGCTTTTGCCTGATTGAAGATTTGCATGTCTGGAGCAGCGTAAGTGAGTGATCTGCATATTGATCAAACAAGTCATCCTTGTTTACGCATCTGAATAAAAAAAGCTAGATCCATCTGTCTTTTCATCAAAGGAGGGATCCTACAGAAGACGCCACTACTTACATAGCTCCGAAGAGAATGCTCATAATTGCAGCTAAGACGTCACCGCCATGTGCCCTCTTGGCAGTGACTACAACGGCACCAACCCATATGATGAGTGCCCAAGAACAGAACGTGACTGTTTGAAACGTTCCTATTCCAACTCCTTTTATCAGTGCTTCCACTTTGCTTTTGGAAAGCTGCTTGGCCATGCTCTCTGAAAAAGTTTTGATTGCATAACTCTCCCCAACAAATGCAAAAACTGTTCTGATTTGAGACACGGTCTGTGATATATATGATGAAAAGTAGGAAACAACTCAATTAAACAACGATCATATATATT